>Ga0155416_132_pt1 | contig 128388 bp, 113 predicted proteins | sample RifCSPhighO2_02_FD_106384 | JGI IMG/M metagenome (GOLD analysis project Ga0155416, IMG submission 106384) | Omnitrophica WOR_2 bacterium RIFCSPHIGHO2_02_FULL_50_17 | reverse complement strand
TATTGAAACTCGCCCTTTTATCTTCTTTAGGATCGGATGGGAAAGGGCCTGCGTTGATCTTGATGTGTGTTCTTGGGCGGTATTCCTTCGCGTGGAATCTGGAGTTTTTTCCTTACGCGCGCGAGGACGGCAAGGCCAAGGTGTTTTTTGACGGGATGAATAATAAGATATTTTTCACGGCAACGCTGATAAGCCTGATCTTTGCGGTTGCCTTGAGCGGGGCGTGGGGAGCTTTTATCTTTTTGATGACGGTCGTTTTTGTTGTTCTGGCCGGGAAGTTCATCGCCAGGAAAATAGGCGGCATGACCGGCGATACCTTGGGGGCTGTCGGGGAGTTGACCGAGGTTTTTACTTTGTTCACAATTTTGATTTTAAATAGGATTTGAGGTCTCCCATGGAGAAAGTGATTATGTCCTGGAGCGGCGGCAAGGACAGCGCCATGGCCTTATATACGATATTGGGGGCGGGTCAGTATGCGGTCGCGGCGCTGTTAACCACCGTGACCGAAGGGTATGACCGCATCAGCATGCACGGGGTGCGCCGGTCGCTATTGGAAGAACAGTCCCGGTCATTGGACATTCCTGTAGAAAAGATTTACATCTCCCAGAAATCTTCAAACGAAGAATACGAGGCAAGGCTCAAGGAAAAGCTTTTGTTTTACCGCCAGAGGGGTGTTTCCTCGGTTGTTATCGGCGATATTTTTTTGGAGGATCTGCGAAAATACCGGGAAGAAAATCTGGCGAAAATCGGCATGCAGGGAATTTTTCCCCTCTGGAAGCGCGATACCCGGGAGCTCGCCCGCACTTTTATTAATCTAGGATTTAAGGCTGTCATTACCTGCGTTGATACCCAGCATCTTGGCCGAGAATTCGCCGGCCGGGAATTTGACCAGCAGTTTTTATCCGATCTGCCTCCCCGAGTGGACCCCTGCGGCGAAAACGGCGAATTCCACTCCTTTGTCTATGATGGGCACATCTTCCAGCGACCCATTACTCACCAAAAAGGCGAAATTGTCCTGCGCGATAGTCGTTTTTGTTATTGTGATTTGTTGCCAGGCGTCGGATAGTATGGGGGGATTTCTTATGCTCGCAGGATGGGGAATGCACTAAGTCCAGGTTCGCGTCTTTCCTCAAAAGGCCGTGCCCCCTCTCATTTTTAGTTTCCCTTTCCATCCCTGATTCCACTTGCAGTTTCCACTTGACAGTTCTGCTTTAATCTATACAATATCGTTATTGTTCAATAATTGAACGAGACTAACTTAATATGCCCAACGAAGTTTTGGACGAGCGGCGGTAGTTTTTTATTATGGCACCCAAAGAAAAAATAAAAGTCGTAATTTTGTGCGGCGGTCAAGGTTCACGAATCAAAGATGTCTCAGAAGTCCTTCCCAAACCCATGATTTCTATCGGCGGCCGGCCAATTCTTTGGCATATTATGAAAATATATGCCCATTATGGCTATAATGATTTTATTTTGTGCTTGGGATATAAGGGATGGGTCATAAAAGAGTTCTTTCTGAATTATTATTCCAAAATGTCTGATTTTAGCATGACACTGGGAAAACAAAGTTCAATTGTATATCACAACTCAACCGATGAGGAAAACTGGAATGTCACGCTGGTGGAGACAGGAGATTACGCCGAGACAGGCACGCGCGTTCGCAGCATTCGCAAACATTTGGCCGACTGTGAGATGTTCAGCCTGACGTATGGGGACGGCGTGGCAGATATAAATATTTCCGCATTGCTGGAGGCGCACAAGAAAAACGGGTTGCTGGGGACAATAACAGGAGTTCATCCCTCGGGACGGTTTGGCGAAATAGAATTGGCCGGCAATCGCATTGTAGAGTTTAATGAAAAGCCTAATGTCAGCGTTGGCTTGATTAACGGTGGATTCATGGTGTTTAATCGAGCCGTACTGGACAAATATTTTCATGATGAAGGGAATGTCAACATGGAACGGGACATTATCCCCAAAATCGTCCAGGACGGCCAAGTCGGTATTTATAGACATGCCGGATTTTGGGACTGCATGGATACTCCCAGGGAATATAACAGGCTTAATCAATTGTGGGACGAGAATAAGGCTTTCTGGAAGGTCTGGGCATGAGTGCAAAAGATAAGTTTTGGCGCAAGAAAAAAGTTCTTATAACAGGGCATGAGGGTTTTCTCGGGTCTTGGTTGACGAATGCCTTATCGGAATATGGGGCCGACATTTGCGGTTTGGACAAAACCCTCGGCCGGCCATTATCCGTCTTAAATGGAAATAGCAAAAGAATTACGGCGATAAAAGGCGATGTCGCGAATTTTAAATTAGTGAAAACGATCATCCTGCAATTCAGGCCGCAGATCATTTTTCATTTGGCTGCTGAAGCCATCGTTGGAGAATCTTTGCGCAATCCTGTCAGGACTTTTCGGACGAACATAAACGGGACCTGGAATATTCTGGAAGCTTCGCGAGAAAACGGGGGCGTTGAGGCCATTGTAGTAGCTTCAAGCGATAAGGCGTATGGGACCCACAAGAATTTACCATATAAAGAAGATGTGGCCCTGCGCGGGGAACACCCGTATGACGTTTCCAAGAGCTGTACGGATTTATTGTGCCAGACCTATTACAAAACTTATACGCTGCCTGTGTGTATAACGCGTTGTGGAAATATTTACGGCCCGGGGGATTATCATTTTTCCAGACTGGTTCCGGATGCTATCCGCAGTACTTTGTCCAATAAGCAATTCGTCATCCGCAGTAACGGAAAATTCACGCGGGATTATATTTTTGTTAAGGATATCGTCGACGGGTATATCCTGCTTGCCCAGAAATTGCAAGCATTGGAGTTGTCCGGCGAGGCATTTAATTTCAGCAATGAAGAACCGATGAGTGTCCTTGATTTGCATGAAAAGATCCTGGGCATTATCGGCAAAAAGCACCTTAAACCCAGGGTGCTTGACCAGGCCAGATTCGAAATACCGCATCAATATCTTTGTTCCCGCAAAGCCTGTGAGATCCTTGGGTGGAAGGGCCGATATTCTCTTGAAAAGGGCCTGAAAGAAACCATTGAATGGTACAGAGAACACGTCTAGAAAGCAAGATATGCGAATTCTAATGACGGGCGCAACGGGTTTTATCGGTTCCAATTTGATTCGGGACCTGTGCCAAACGACTGATCACGCATTTTCTATAGTCAAAAGAGAGCGGTCAGATACCAGTGCCCTTTCCGACATTCTCGACAAGATCAAGGTTTATACTTTAGATCCCGCTGCCGACAATATTTATGAGATCCTGGCTCAAGAAAAACCCGATATGATTATCCATCTCGCTACACTTTTTCTTGGCAGCCATAGCCGTGCCCAGGTGCCCCTCCTGGTCGAATCTAATATCCTTTTCCCCACCAAATTGTTGGATGCCATGGCATCATCGGGTGTGCGTAAATTCATTAATACCGGATCATTTTCCGAGCATTGGAATTGCAAAACGGAATATGACCCGGTCAATCTTTATTCTTCCACCAAGAGGGCCCTTGAGGATATCTTGTGCTATTACGTCAACGCCCATCATATCAAAGCTATAACGCTTAAATTATTTGATACCTACGGCCCGCATGACCCCCGCCCCAAAATTTTTTCGATCCTCAAAAAGGGATTAAGAGAGGATTCCCCCATCGATCTATCTCCAGGCCAGCAAACCATTGATTTTCTTTATATTGAAGATGTGGTTGAAGCCTATAAAAAAGCCATAGAATTCCTTGGCAAAGACACCGACGTTTCATATGAAACAGTTTTTATCGGGTCAGGACAAAGCCATACTATTAGGGAAGTTGTGTCGATTTTTCAGGAAGTTGCGGGGAGAAAAATCAACGTTAATTGGGGCGCGCGGTCCTACCGGGAGCGTGAGATTATGATAGCCATAGCCGATATTCGTAAAGCCGACGATTTATTGGCCTGGCGGCCGAGGTTTTCTTTAAAACAAGGGCTTTCCAAAATGATGACCGAGGAGAAAATAAGATGATTGAAGGGGTCAAGATTGTTCCTTTGCGGCAGATCCTTGATGAGCGTGGAAAAGTCATGCACATGCTCAAGAGTACTGACCCGCATTTTCAGCAATTCGGTGAAATTTATTTTTCCTGCGTTCATCCCGGTGCCATTAAAGCTTGGCACATCCACAAGAAAATGACGTTAAATTACGCCGTTCCTTACGGAAAGATCAAATTCGTTTTGTATGATGAGCGGGCGACTTCCTCTACCAAAGGAGAAATCATGGAGTTTTTCCTGGGGCCGGAGAATTACTCTTTGGTGAGCGTCCCTCCAATGGTGTGGAACGGCTTCAAGGGCGTGGGGGAGGTCACTTCCCTGGTTGCCAATTGCGCTACGATCCCGCACGATCCCGGCGAGATCGAACGGATGGATCCCATAAAAAGTTCCATACCCTATAACTGGGATATCAAGCATGGGTAGAGCCGCAATGATGGCAGAAGGGACAAGCCTGGCTTCTCTTCCAGCGCAAGGGGAACAAGCAGAGTCTCAATTGCAGTTTCAGAAACCTGTTTTAATCTACATGCCTTGTTACAATTGCGCCAAGAAGGTGGTCCAAACTATCCGGGAAATTCCAGCAGAATTGCATGACATGATTGAATGTTTCGTTGTGGACAATTGCAGCAGTGACAAGACCTCCGCTATTGTTCTGGAAGAAATCAAAGCAAAAAGACATCCTTTCAGGATCAATCTTATTCAACCCAAAGAAAACATTGGTTTTGCCGGATCGCAAAAATTGGCATTGTATATCGCTTCTTTATCCGCGAATGTCAAACATGTCATTGTGCTTCATGGAGATGGGCAATATCCGCCGATAATGCTTAAGCAGTTTATTCCTTATTTAGAAAAAGATTTCGCGATAGTGAATGGACATCGCAGTAAAAGGGTATATCCGGATAAGGAGGAAACGCCTTTTATAACGTATTCGATCATTAAATTCTTGAGTTTTTGTGAAAGTGTTCTTTTGGGTCTGCCTGAGAAAGAATGGCACAGCGGTTTGGTTATGTATAAAACCGAATTCTTGCGAAAGATTCCCTTCCAGTTTTTATCACCCTGGATGCATATCGACGGAGAATTCCTGATGTGCGCAGGAGTATTGAAAGAGAAAACATTTTCCGTGCCAATTTACAAACGGTATAAGGGTTTTGATGCGTTTGCCGGTCTGGGACGCCTTAAATACATCACTCATGTGTTGCGATTAATATGGAGATTCAAGAGAGGGTATTATCATAATTTCCTCAGGGGCGCAAACAAGGCGCAAATCCCATACCAATTTTATATCTTTAACAATTGTTAACCTCGACAGCGTATGTCGGGAGAAATAATGGAACAGAAAGAATTCGAGCTTATTAACATCATTGGCTCCGAAAAAGGGGCCAATCAAAGGGATTTTTCGAATTTGATGAATCTCTCCTTGGGCATGATTAACCTTTTGCTGAAAAGGCTTGTCTCAAAGGGACACGTCCATATTCAGCAACTCGGTAAACGAAAATTCGTTTATGTTCTGACCCCGGAAGGCCTTGCCGAGAGAGAAAAAAAGTTTAAGAAACACATGCTTAAAACCATTGATGCCATAGGTTTGATCAAAGATCAGATCGCCAGGATTATTGAGGAATTGTATTTTGATGGGGAAAGGACGTTTTATATATTAGGCAAGTCGGATCTGGTCTATTTGGTTGAAATAGTGCTTAAGGAAGGGAATTTTGAAAATTGTCGGATTTTATGCGCGAATCAAGTTCCGGCCGAATACATCGATGGGGTTGCTTTGATTTGTGTGGGACATATTGAATATGATCGAGTAGCGGCAAAAAACAAAATCAATTTAGTCGAGGAGTTGGCGCGGTGCGAGTCTCATAAGAAACCGCAGTGCCGGAACGAAAATCGCGACAGGGAATATCAATATGGAAAAATTTGATTATTTGCAACTTATAAAAGAAGCACGAAAAAATACGAAGAATCTTAAGAATTATTGTGAAATCAAGATCGCCGTGCTCGGGGACAGCGCGACCCAGCAGTTCGTCCAGATGCTAAAAGCGAACCTTTATCGTAATAAGATATTTGCCCATATTTACGAAGCGGATTTCGATATGATTGATCAGGAGATATATACCGATGATTCCGGTTTATATAAATTTATGCCCGATTATGTCGTTTTGTATACCTCAACACAAAAGATCCGGGATCATTATTATCAAAATACGCACCTTGATGCTGATCAAATCGTCGGTGAATGTGTGGCCAGGATATGTGGATGGTGGGAGAGAATCAACAGCAAGGCTACGGTCAGGATTATCCAAAATTTGTACGCCTTGCCCTTTGAAAGGCCATTTGGGAATTATGGCGGCAGATTAAAGGACTCTCTTGTGGGGGTGATCAGGGAAATCAATAATTGTATTGTCTCCAAACTTTCGGATCATCCTAATGTCCTGCTTAACGATGTTGAATATTTGGCCTCATTTCATGGGAGAAAAAACTGGTATGACGAAAAGTTGTGGATTTATGGAAAATTGCTCTGTGATCCGAAGTGTCTGTTATACGTTGTTGATAACATCACGAACATCATCTTGGCTGGGTTGGGGCGGCTGAGAAAATGTTTGGTTTTGGATCTGGACAACACGCTTTGGGGCGGGATTATCGGAGAAGATGGATTGGAGCACATTGAGGTTGGCAGGGAGGGGATAGGTGAAGCATTTTTTCTGTTTCAGAAATATCTTCTGGAGTTAAAAAATAAGGGCATTATTGTGACGGTTTGCAGCAAAAATAATCATGAAGATGCCATAGAGCCATTTCGTAAACATCCCGGGATGGTTCTCAAAGAAGATGATATCACCCTATTTATTGCCAATTGGGACAATAAAGCGGATAACATTCGCAGGATTGCGGAACAACTTAATATTGGTTTGGATTCAATGGTATTTATCGACGATTCCCCGTTTGAGCGCAACCATGTGAGAGCTTGTTTGCCGGAGGTCGCTGTGCCGGAGGTGCCGGAAGATCCCGCCGATTACGTTTCCTGTTTAAATCAGTTCAATTTTTTTGAGACATTAGGTTTTTCTCAAGAAGACTCCCAGAGATCGGGTTATTACCGGCAAAAATTTCAGCGAGAGGAAGCCAGAGTGCAGTTTTCAAACATTGATGATTATCTGCAATCCCTGAAAATGAAGGCTGTATTTTCCCGTTTTGATCGTCTGCATCTGGCCAGAATTGTCCAACTGATGCAACGAAGCAATCAATTTAATCTGACAACTTACAGATATAACGAGAAGGAATGTGAAGCTTTTATGGATAATGTCAGCGAGTATTATCCCGTCTACGTGACTTTGAAGGATAAATACGGGGATAGCGGCTTGATTTCGGTCATTATATTGAGGGTTTCGGGAATCAAGATTGTTATCAACGCGTGGCTAATGAGTTGTCGTGTTTTGTCTCGGGGGGTCGAGCAATTTTCTATGAATAAAGTCGTGGAATATGCCAAGAGTAAAAATTGTGAATTTATTGAAGGCATATATATACCCACGGCCAAAAACAGGATGGTGGAAAACTTTTATGAGCAGTTTGGATTCAGAAAAACAAGAACTGATGCATCCGGGCAGATATTTTGGCAATTAGCTGTTTGTGACTATCGGCCGCAAAAGAATTGGATCGAAGAATTGAAGGAGGAAGAATGGCAAACGCAGCTGTCCTAGAAGAATTGAATAAAATTTTTTGTGAAGTTTTTGATGATGATCAGATCAGGATCTTTAGGGAAATGACAGCCAAGGACATCGCGGGATGGGATTCTCTTAACCACATCAATCTTATCGTTGCTGTGGAGAAAAGATTTGATATCAAATTTACCACCAGGGAAATCATGACTTATGAGAATGTCGGGCAATTCGCCGATGCTGTTGAAGAGAAACTTTTAAAGAGCGGAAGAACACCGGATCTGATAAGGCGATAATATTATGAATGTGGAATCCCCGAAAATTCGGCAGGGACAGACGATATCTAAAGAATATCGGATAACCGATGAAATCCATGAGATTTTTAGCGAGCTGTTCGGTGACCGGAATCCCTTGCATGTGGATGACAAATATGCGGTTTCCAAGGGATTCCATGCGAAAGTGGTTCACGGAGCGGTTTTAGGGGGTTTTCTTTCAAATTTTATCGGCATGGAGTTGCCGTACAAGAATGTCGTTATTCATTCTCTTGAGATCGATTTTGTAAAACCCAATTATGTGGGGGATTACCTGAGAATAGAAGCAAGGGTCGATCAGGTTAGCGAGGCGGTTAAGGTGTTTGTGCTTAAGATAAATATCATGAACCTTATGCGGGGATATGTTTGCGCGAAAGCAAAGGTTCAAGTAGGAATTTTATAAATCGTGGGGAAAACATGAATATCTTTCTTTCGGGGGGATCAGGAGGGATTGGGAGCGAAATCATAAAATCATTCTCGGCTGATAGCGATACTGTTATTTATTTTACGTATTGTCATAATGCATCTAAGGCTGGTAGTCTTCAAAAGGATTACCCCAACGCCAGAGGACTGCGGTGTGATTTCTCTTCCCGGGATGGGCTTTTGGGTTTAATTTCCAAGTGCAGCGATATTGAATTCGATGTCATTATCAACAATGCATTCTCAAAAATAATTTTAGAAAAATTTTATGCTACGGATTGGGAAAAAATCCAGGAAGTCATTGATGTTGGCGTGCGCTCGGCATTTAAGCTGACGCAGGCGCTTTCCTGGTCCATGAAAAAGAGAAAGAAAGGTCACATTATTAATATTTTGTCATCTGTAACACTGGGGGACCCGCCAGCTCAAGTGATCCCCTATGTCATGGCAAAGTACGCGCTTTGGGGTTTTCACAATGCGCTAGCCGCTGAACTGACTAAAACAGGCATCCATGTTAACGCGATATCACCGCACATGACGGAAACAGCGTTCTTGTCCGAACTCCCGGAGCATTATATCGCTTTAATCAAGGATTCTTTGCCGGGCAAAGAGCTGTTGAAACCTTGTGAAATCGCGGCTATGGCCAAATATCTTGTATCGAATCAAATCAACGGAGTCAATGTGCCGATAATGTCAGCGAGGTCTTAAAATATATGCTTTTTAATACATTTGGATATTTTGTCTTTGCCATTACTGCTTTCTTTGTCTTTTTAGCCGCTCCTGGCAAGTGGAAGCGGACCGTGCTTTTGACGGCTTCCTATTTCTTTTATAGTTTTTTTGGTGTTAAGAGCGCGCTGTTATTATTTTCTGTTTCGTTAGTAAGTTTTTTCTTTGGTATCACGATGAGATCGGTGCGCTCATCACGGAGAATATATTATTTATGGGGGGCGATCTTTCTGCATGTTGCCACGTTGGTATATTTCAAATACGCTGAGTTCATTGTCATGAATGTGAATTATTTCTTGAAAGAACCTTTGAGCCCCATACATGTCATTATGCCTATAGGAATTTCTTTTTATATCTTCCAATCCCTTGCTTATTTGTTTGATATTTATCTGGAGAAAATCCAGCCGGAAAAACATTTGGGATATTTTTTGTTATATTTGAGCTTCTTCCCCAAGTTGTTGCAGGGGCCTATTGAGCGGGCCAGCCAGCTCATCCCCCAGCTTAAAAGGGGCTATGTTTTTAATTACAATAAAATAGCAGAGGGGGTCCAGCTGATAATCGTTGGTCTGGTGAAGAAAATGGTTGTTGCTGACCGTTTGGCTTTTTTTGTTAATGAGATTTTCTCCGATGTTGTAAATTTTTCGGGCCTGGTTTTGGTGTTGGCGTCTTACATTTTTACTTTTCAGATCTATTTTGATTTCTCTGGATATACCGATATTGCCCGCGGCCTGGGGAAAATATTCGGGATCGAATTAAGCGAGAATTTTCAGGCCCCTTATTTGGCCACGAATATCCAGGAATTCTGGCGAAAGTGGCACATAACGTTTTCAGCATGGCTGCGGGATTATTTATTCACTCCTTTGTTAAGCCAGTTCCGCAATTTTGGGGCATGGGGAGTTGTCGGGGCCGTACTCATCACTTTCGCGATATGCGGGCTCTGGCATGGGCCGGCGTGGGGGTTTGTCATTTTTGGTTTGATCCACGGCGCTTATATGGGGACATCTATTTTAACGTTAAAAAAGAGAAATGAACTGTGGGAACGATCGCGTGTGCCGGCTGGATGGGTCAGGAAATGGCGCATCTTTGTTACTTTTAACATGATCGCGTTATCTTTTGTCTTCTTCCGGGCGGATTCTATGAAAGACGCTGTTTATATTCTGACCCATCTGACAGGTCCGGTTGATTTAAGCATTCTATTTCAAGCATATTCAGCGATTGAAATACTTTCTCTTATTGCGGCCGTAGCATTGCTGGCAAAAAGTCCCGGGTTTGCTCCGGCAATATCGATAAACACAAATCGCGGGTTATCCCAACAATTTTATTATGGGGTTATGGTAAATTTGCTTATTTTTCTGGGAGTTAAGAAATATGCGCCGTTTATCTATTTCCGATTCTGAGGTCCGGAACGTTAAAATCTTTGGGTTAGTGACCGTTGCATTGTTCATGTTGTGTGTCAGCGTTTTTGAATTTGTTTTCTTGAGGTTGGGAGAGACGCTGCCTTATGAGGATGTTGTCAGGCGGCAGCAATTGAATGAGGAATTATATTATTCCCCGCGATATTTCAATGTGGGGGACATTTATAAAATTTATGGCGTTCAATCCAGCAAGCCCGAGATAATCGCATTGGGGACCTCGCGCATTATGCCCATGGAACAAAAACATATCGCTGGTGCGAAGTTTTATAATGCCGGGGTCGATGCTTCCACAAGCCGCGAGATCGCTGGGATGTTGAAAATCTTAAAATCACTGGACCGGGAAGCAATGCCCGGGGGGATTGTCCTGGGAATCGATTCGTGGTTGTTTAACCCTAATTATCCGGCCAACCGACAGGACTGGAAAAGCCGGATGAAAAGTTCCCTGGAGCGCATCCCTGTATTGGCCGGGTTCTACGCCGCGTATCAGTTCGTTGCTCAAAGGACGAAAAGTTATGACATGTTCATTGCCGACAAAGGATCATGGTTTGAATATTTGTTTCCCGCCCCGCAAGAGACCGGAATAGGATTAAACGCCCGGATGGCGCAGGGGGGATTTCGATCCGATGGCAGTTTTCATTATCCGGATTCCCATAAGGCAGATAATGTCAGGGAAATTTCCGAATGGAGGCAGTGGCTTGCCAGGGATCAGTATCGGTTCACGGCCGCAGCTGATATTGATCCTAACGCCCTGAACAATTTCAAGGGTTTATTGGAATTTTGTCGTACTAAAAACATAAAAGTCGTGGGCGTGTTGCTGCCTTTTCGGGGAGATTTTTATTCGGCCTTGACCAGTGTGCAGCCGCAGGCGGGATTTTTTGAGAAATTCCGGAAGACCATTCCTTCAGCTATGAATGCTTTCGGATACCCCTGCTATGATTTTTCATCGCCCGAGGCAATGGATTTAACAACAGAGGATTTTTGGGATAATCTCCATCTTAAGCAAACACCTTTCGGCAAGATTATGAAGCGGATTCTGGTGGAATTTCACGATGAGCCGATGATAAACACAGTCTTATAGGAAGGCAATGCAAAACGAGTCTTTTAGAATTCTATCAACAAAAGATATGGAATCCGGTTACCAGAGGATTGTTTTGGTGGATGAACTGGCCTCTTTTGTGGATTATTTGCGCTTGCGGAGCCATATATACGCGGCGGGGACATTGATTGTCGTCATAAACATTCCTCCTGCCGGAATAAAGAGTTTTTGGTTTCGCCGATTGGCAGGCGCCGATAATATCCGGAGATTCACATGGCATATTTTTTCTTTTTGTCAAAGATACACGGCGGAAGACCAGGCCATAGAGAACGTTGAGAAGGTTTATTCTTGGTTGCTGGAAAATGAGCGTATTCCGTTAAAGCCACTGGAATCTTTGTACGGTGATCCCGATGTTTGTATGGCATTTAAAAAACAATTGGTTCTGTGGCTGGCGGATTATTTCAGGGTCGTTAATGCCGCCCAAAGTTTACAAAGTCTGGGGCGGCCGATCCAATTGTCAATTTCCTCCCAATGGCAACAGATGGATCAATATATGCGTCTGGCCGGCGTCAAGACAACGTTGCCGGAAAAGGTGAATGATAGTTTTGGGGTGTCCTTTTCGGGCCAACTCGAGAAAATTGGGAAGAAATTTTTATTTTTAGCGGGGCTCCTCGGGACAGTCCCCTGGATTTTATCGCGTATACGGAAAATAAACTTCCATAAAAGTGCCCCCAAATCGATGCAGCTGGCGATACGGTTATATAACAATGATTGGGGCTTGCGCGGGCAAGCCACTCATGAGGCCGATTGGCTTCTGGATGGAGAAAGATTCCATCCTGGCAATACGCTTTTTGTTGCTGAAAATCAGTTGAACAAGGATTACGAAAACGAGATCAGTCATCGGAAATATACGCTTTCCCGGCAGTATTATAAGGCTGCGTTTAGGGAAGTTTCTGTGGATTTTATTCTCAGGATATTAATTCTTCAGAATTTCAAAAGGTTAGGCGCGCTTTTTCTGCAATCTCTGTCAACACCGATAAATTTGATGAAAGTGGTGGTTCATGCATGGATGGATTATTTCATGTGGCAGAATTTTATCTGTCATTACTTTCCAATGGCCTATTTCGCCTGCCATGATATTCAGTATCGGCATATTTTCCGTAATATCCTTCTTGGAACAATCGGCTGCCAGAGCTGGTATTTTGACCACAGTAACAGCAAAATCCAGATGTATGAAAATAATGGCAAGCTTTCCGGCCGTGAGGCTTTAAGGGATTATATGAAATTCGATGGGGAAATCCATTGGGGGCGGCAATTGATTCAGCTGGCTCAGAAACACCATAATCGGTCCCGCTTTTTTGAGGCTTACGGTCCGATTTGGTACCGTGAAATCAAAAAAACGGCATTGATGGATAAGATTATCTTGGACCGGTGGGGCAGTAATCCTGCAGGGATTATCTTGGCCGTTTTTACAACGACAAACAGTTTGCAGGCAATCAACGGGGAGAAAACGCATCGGGATTTTCTTCAGGCTTTTGTTAATATGCTCAACGATCCGCACTACCCAGATTTAAGAATTCTTCTAAAACACAAGAATTTGAATTACGAAGAGTATATGGGGTTGGAAGGTACGGATATTGCCGAGGTTTATGAAAATTTGAAAAAACACCCGAGGGCGATTGTTCTAAACCCTCGTTTTTCATCTAATGCTATCGTGTCCTATGCTCATCTTGTGGTTTCCATGGCCTTTGCGAGCCCGACGGTGGAAGCCCTGGTGGCCGGGAAGCGCGCTTTTTATTATGACGCAAGCAACGCCTATCGTAATTCTTTTTTTGAAAAGTTTCCCAGGATTGTTGCGCATAATGGGCTGGAATTAAAGGACACGATGAATTACTGGTTAAGTTTGCCAGAGCGGGATTTTATGGCTTATTTGGAAAAATATATTTTCCCGGAATATGGGGGTAATCTGGACGTTTCCCCCATGCAAAGAATCCGGCAATCATTAAACGTGTCAAAATAATATTTTGAAGTGAAAACAAACAAAGAACAATTCAGTCCACGGATTATCGGGATAATTTTGGCCCGTGGCGGATCAAAGGCGATTCCCGGAAAGAACATCCGTTTGCTTGACGGGCATCCTTTGATCGCTTACACGATTTGTGAGGCCTTGCGAAGCAAAAAATTAAGTCGACTGATTGTTTCTACTGATGACTTGGAAATCCAAAAGGTAGCGATTCAATACGGGGCCGAGGCTCCGTTTCTGAGGCCGGCTCATCTGGCGACGGACACGGCGTCATCTAACGACGCCCTGGAGCATGCCGTTGAATGGGCCGAAAAAAATGAGGGGAAACGCTATGATTACATCGTTGAGATGTTGTGCACCAATCCTATGAAGACAAGCGAAGACATTGACCAGTGCATTGAGAAATTGGTCCAGACTGGGGCAGATTCAGTTATTGGAGTGGCCAAACTACAGGACCACCATCCCGTTCGCATCAAGAAAATTGTTGATGACCGGATTGTCGATTTTTGCTTGAAAGAAATTCCAGGTTCTCATCGGCAGGCGCTTAAGCCCGATGCCTACATTCGTAATGGGTCCATATATGCCTGTAGGAGGGATTGCATTCATACGAGGATCGGTTCAGAAAATAGCCGCCCCTATATCATGCCCGAGGAACGAACGGTTAATATCGACGCTATAAACGATTTTTATATGGCGGAGATTTTGTTGAAGAAGTTCCCTCGGGATTATATACGGTTAGCCAGCCAAGAAGCTGATTTGGGAAAAACAGAGGCGCCCGGTTATATCCCCACCAGATCACAGGGGAAAAGGGTCCTTATTACCACCGTCCCCTTCGGTGATTACGATGACTCCCCGATTGAATTACTAAAGAAAAATAAAGTGGATTATACGATAAATCCGCTGGGCAGGCGTCCTACAGAAAATGAAACCATCGAGCTTATTAAAGATTTTGGTATTTTGCTGGCAGGGACAAGCCCTGTCACCAGGAAGGTCATAGATGCAGCCCCTTATTTACGGTTGATTGCTCGCGCAGGGATTGGGCTGGACAATATTGATTTATTGGCGGCCAAAGAAAAGGGGATTCAAGTGACTTATACGCCTCACGCGCCCGCGCCGGCTGTAGCGGAATTTGTTGTTGGATGCATGCTCGCTTTGTTACGGCATATCCCTCAAGCCAATCAGGATCTTCATAAGGGCGTATGGAAAAGACAGGTTGGCCGACGATTGGCAGATTGTACCGTGGGATTGATGGGAGTCGGTTCCATAGGGAAGTTAGTTGTTAAATATCTTCAAGGATTCGGCACCAGGGTTTTGGGCTTCGATCTTAGGCAAAGTGATATATCGGCAGATGAGCGTAATTTTCAGTGGGTTGATAAGGAAAAGTTATTGAGAGAATCCGATATTATTTCCCTGCATCTTCCACTTACGCAAGCAACAAGATATTTTATAACCTGTAAGGAATTGGGCATGATGAAGCCGGAGGCTTTGCTTGTTAATACTTCGCGAGGAGGCATTATTTGTGAAGAAGATCTTTTTGAAGCGCTGCAATCATGCAAAATCGCCGGCGCCGCCCTGGATGTTTTTGAGAAAGAACCCTACGATGGGCCGCTGGCGCAACTGGATAATTGTTTGTTGACCTCACACATGGCCGCCGCATCTGTTGACTGTAAAAGGGCGATGGAAATGGGCGCTGTCCAAGAAGTGTTGAATTTTCTTACCGGCAAGCCGTTGAGAATGACTGTTCCTCAGGAGGCTTATAAAGAACAAGAGCGAAGGAATGGGCATGTTTGAAGAGTTTAAAAAAGTCGGTGTCATAGGATTGGGAGGCATGGGCCGTCGTCACTGTGAGGCCCTAAAAACGTTGAAAAATGTGGAATTGACGGCCGTGTGTGATTTGAGGCCTGAGGTGATTAATCAGGTTAACCAGCAGTACGCGCCGCGCCGAAGTTATGTTCAGTGGAAAGATTTGCTCCAGAGTGAAAAATTAGATCTTTTGATTATCGCATCCAACGGCCCATCGCATGCCATGATTACGATGGCCGCGGCCGAGTGCGGTGTCCCAAGAATTTTATGCGAGAAGCCGATGGCAACCTCGCTATTAGATGCCCAAAGGATGACAGAAACTTGCAGGGGAAAAGGTGTTCGCTTGGCGATCAATCATCTGCGCCGGTGGGTTCCTGCCTATGCGCGGCTCAAGGCCCAGCTTGAAGATGGGGTTATTGGGGAAATCCGTCATATCACCTTTGAGATGGCGGGAGGACAACTGGCCTCAAATGGCGGGCATTTCTGGGATTTGGTGCGGTTTCTGACGGATAAAGAGCCGGTGAGAGTCTTGGGTTACCTCGATAGAACAGGAACTCCCAATCCCCGGGGCCCGCAGTACCGCGATCCGGGCGCCTACGGCCTTGTCTGGCTGGAAGGAGGCGTCCGGATATTTTTTGATATGTGCGAAGATTACGGGGTCCCCTCTTTTATTGAGATCATGGGGTCTATTGGTCGAGTCCTTATTGATGAGAAATACAGCAAGTGGGAAATTTTTGCCCGCAACCCCAAGGACCGCGACCAGCCTTTCACGCGCCGGCCGCCTTTAATCCCTATTGCTTTTACCGGAAGCGATATTGATATGATTGACTGCAGCCGTAGGGCGATAGAGGAGTTGTTTTCCACAGGACCCGTCAGCTGTAGTGGCGTTGACGGGTTACGGAGTCTTATGGTTTCCATTGCCATCCATCAATCGGAAGGCCATGGTAATCAGCCGGTTGAATTGCCGTTGCATCAAGAAATTTTTCAGACAGAATACCAGTTTACTTAGGTAACAGCAACACTTTAAGGAGAAGCAATTGATGAAGACAAAATGCCGTGTGGGGATCATCGGGGCAGGGCGGATGGCCTGTTTTCATCTTGATGTCCTGCTCAAGATGAATGATGTGGAGGTGGTGGCCTTAGCCAATCAATGGAGCGAAGAAAGAAGGAATGCCGTCTGCCGAAAGTATAATATTCCGCGGAACTATTCCAGCTTTTTAGAAATGCTGGATCAGGAGGCCTTGGATGCGGTTTTTATCTGTGTGAGTGTCATGGACAATTTTACTGTGGCGAGATCATGTTTGGTCAGAGGCATCCCCTCATTGATTGAAAAACCGCCGGGTTTATCCGTGGAAGAAACCGAAGAACTTCTTCAGATCGCCGAATTCAAGGGCGTGATCCATATGGTGGGACTGCAGAGACGTTTTTCCAGTACGGTTATGGAGGGTATCCGGATGATCCGTCAGCGGTCCCCGTTGATGTCTTTGGTGGTCGAGGCTCCTGAACGGTTTGAGGAAATCAAGGCCAAGAAAAAGTTCCCCCAGGAAGTTTTGCGCCGATGGATCTTCAACAACGGCATTCATTGTTTGGATATGCTCTCCTTTTTGGGAGGGCATATCAAGGAATTTCATGTTATGCAGCAGACTTGGAAGGAACCGCTGCATCCGGATTGCCTGCACGCCCTTATTCGATTTGAACAGGGGGCGATTGGTCATTATCTGTCGAATTGGAATTCTCCTGGGAATTGGGCCGTCAGACTGTTTGGGGACGGATGGCGCCTTGACATTGAACCTATGGAAGAAGGCCGGGTCACTTTTTCTGATGGGACCCAGCAAGCTCTGCCGATCAGTCAGGAGGATCGGGATTTTAAGCCAGGTCTTTTCGCTCAGAATAGGATGTTTATAGATGCCTGCTTGGACAAGAAGAAGATCGGTTTTCCCGGTGCTACTTTGAGGGAGGCGCTGGTGAGCATGCAGTTAGCGGAATGTTTGTTGTCCGGGGCCTTGCCGTGCCGGGCTGAAGGAGGGGTCGTTAAATGAACTATCCCAAGAAATTTCCAAGGGTGTCCGTGATCATCCGGACGAGGAACGAGGAGCAATGGATTGTACATTGCCTGCGCATGGTTTTTTCTCAGACGGTTCAGGATGTCGAAGTGGTGGTCGTTGATAATAAAAGCACGGATAATACCCTGGCTCTGGCCAGGACATTTCCAGTTAAAATAGTGGAAATCGAGAAATATTATCCCGGGCAGGCTTTGAACAACGGTATCCGGGTGTCCCACGGTGAATATGCGGTCTGTCTGTCGGCGCACTGTATCCCTAAACATGAAAAATGGCTGGAAAATTTGTTACGGAATTTTTCCGCCAACGAAGGGAACATTGCGGGGGTTTATGGCCGGCAGATCCCCCTGCGCTATTCTTCGGGTATCGACAAGAGAGACCTCCTGATCACTTTTGGGTTGGATAAAAGGATTCAGCACAAGGACACATTCTTTCATAATGCCAACAGTATGATTCCACGGGCATTGTGGGAAAGACTTCCTTTTGATGAAGAAGTAACGAACATTGAAGATCGTGTTTGGGCCCAGACAGTCATCAATGAGGGGTATCAGATTGTTTACGAGCCCGAAGCAGAGGTGTTCCATTACCATGGGATCCACCATAGCAATAAAAAAGAGCGGTACGAACAGACGGTCAGGATTATGGAGAATCTCCATATGGACTTCAGCGGTGATCTCCCGGCCAGTTTCAAACCCGGACAGTTGAATATTATAGCTTTTGTGCCCCTTATTGGAGAGATCAAGTGTGTAGACAGAACGAATCTGTTGTTACGGACGATCCAGCAGTTGCGCCAGTGTTCCTACATTAAGGATGTTATCGTGATCAGTGAACGCGATAGTGTTCTTCTCTTTGCTCAAAAAGAGGGCGTTAAGGCCATAAAGCGGGAAGAAAAATTCCTGGCACGGGGCAAGAGTGTGGAGAACACGTTGAATTTTGCCCTGACTGAATATGAAAAACAGAATCCGATTACGGATGCCGTGTTGTTTGTGAATTATTTGTTCCCCTTCCGGCCTGACGGGTTCTTCAATGCTCTGATTGAGCAGTATGTGTATACGGGGTCGGATAGCACAATCGCGGCCTTTAAAAATTTTCGGCTTTTTTGGTTTTGTGGAGAGCGCGGCTATCAAATGATCGGTGAGAATCTGAAACCGCGCAGCGAAAAGAATCCGGTTTATGAGGGATTGATTGGATTAGGATGCATCACCTCGAGCCGTTTTATCCGCAAGGGTATGTTGCTGGGTGATCAGGTCGAGCTTTTGAATATCGCCAATCAACAATACACGATCAAGGTCAGCGATCCTTATTTCCAGGAAATCGCCCGATTTTTTCTGGAAAAAGAGTTGAGTCTGAGTGAAAAGAAACAGTTTTTGCCATAAAAACGTTTTTATGGACAGGAGAATATATTATGCAGGATATTCTATTGGAAAAAAGACGGATTGGAGAATCTCATCCGTGCTTTATCATTGGTGAAATCGGCTTGAATCACAACGGGAGTGTGGAATTGGCCCAGCGCCTGATTGACGCCTGTCAGGAGGCGGGGGTGGATTGCGTGAAATTCCAAAAGAGGAATGTTGCTGGGCTGGCCATCAAGGACGTTCTGGATGCGCCGGATCCACGCTTCCCGGAATTCGGCAGGACATATCGGGACATCCGCAATCATCTGGAGTTTGATGCTCGGCAGTACCGTCAGATTATTAACCATGCCCGATCCCGGGGCATGATTTTCCTATGCACGGCATTCGATATCCCTTCCGTTGATTTTCTGGAAACCTTGGATGTCTGCGGCTACAAGACGGCAAGTCACAGTGTGACCAATCTGCCTCTTTTGAAGAAACTGGCTAAGATCGCGAAGCCGGTGATTCTTTCCACCGGCATGTGTGTGTTGAAAGAATTGGATCGGGCCGTGGACATATTAAAGAGCTGGGGAGCGCCTTTAGTTTTATTGCACTGCGTGTCTTCTTATCCTCAGGCCCCGGAAGAATCCAATTTAAAAATTATAGATACACTTCGAGAACGATATGGTGTCACGGTGGGGTATTCCGGCCATGAGATCGGCGCTTGGCCAACTTTGCTGGCCGTGGCGCGCGGGGCCAAGGTAGTGGAGCGTCATGTCACTTTGGATAAAACGATGGTGGGATTCGACCACAAGTTGTCACTGGAACCGGCGGAATTGAAGGGGATGGCCCTCCAGATCCGCCAAGTCGAGCAAATCCTGGGGAGCGGCGAGAAATGGGTCAGTGAAAGAGAACAAGTAACCCGCAATAAATATCATGTTTCGATCGTTTCCGCCCGAATCATAAAAGGGGGTTCCCGGATTGAGGAATCTATGCTGGATTTTAAAAACCCCGGGACCGGACTGCCGGTTTCCAGCATCAATGATGTGTTGGGCAAAAGGGCTAAATGGGATATCCCTGAGGATACCTTATTGACGCTTGATATGCTGGAGGGGTGAGATGTTGGCCGAACAAGAAAAGTTTGGGTCTTCCTCTAATCCGCGTGTCCTAGGGATCATCCTGGCGCGGGGAGGATCAAAATCCGTGATTAAAAAAAATATTCGTCCTCTCTTGGGGAAGCCTTTGATCGCTTATACGATCTGCGAGGCTTTAAGGAGTCGGTGGATTAGCCGGTTGATTGTTTCTTCGGATAGCGAGGAAATCCGCAGGACCGCCATTCAGTATGGAGCGCAGGCACCGTTTGTCCGGCCTGCCGAACTGGCCACGGATTCAGCCACGGCCTTGGCCGCTGATCAGCACGCCTTGGCTTGGGCGGAAGAGGAAGAAGGCGTTCCTTATGATTACGTGGTCGAGTTGCTTTGCACGAACCCCATGAAAACGTCGGCAGACATTGACGCGGCCTTGGAAAAATTGATGACGACGGCGGTGGATTCGGTCATTGGCGTGACGAAGCTGGAAGATCATCATCCCATCCGCATCAAAAAAATTATGGATGATCAGATCGTCGATTTCTGTTTGCCCGAAATTCCTGAGACGCACCGTCAGGCCTTGAAGCCGGACGCCTACATCCGAAATGGGGCCATTTATGCTATGAAGCGTGATCTCTTGAAGAGAGGCTCCCGTTACGGCACCTCCGACAGTCGGCCTTATATTATGCCGGCGGAAAGGTCAATTAATATTGATGCGGAGATTGATATGGCTGTGGCTGAGATCTTATTGAAGAAATACCCGCGGAACACCATTAGTCCTGTGATGACATGGGAGGAGGCTGGAAAAGTGCTCAACAGGCAGATATCGAGGAATTTTCTGATTCTGGAAAAGACGGGGCGATTGCGATGAGACCTCATCCTGTACAAGTGGGTATCATCGGTAGCGGATTTGGGAGCAGGGTGACTCTTCCTTGTTTTTCTGTGGCTGAGGGGATGAATGTCTTGGCATTGGCGAGCAGAACTCCAGAGAAAATGAAGAAAATTGCTGAACAGTACAAGGTCAAATATCTTTTCTCCTCTCTGGAGCAGATGCTGAATTGTCCGGAGATCGATTTGGTCTGTATCGAGGTGCCTCCCTTTCTGCACAGCCGGATGGTTGGGCAAGCGTTGCAGGCCGGGAAACATATCCTGTGTGAAAAACCCATGGCCTTGAATGTGGAGGAAGCCCGTCAGATATTTCAATTATCGCAGGGTTCCGGCACGATGGCGGTGATCAATCACCAGATGCGTTTTCATCCCAATTGTCAAAAGATCAAGAAACTGTTGGGCAACAGCATCGTGGGAAACCTGAGGTATGTGCAATTGGCTTATTTTACCGCGGTGCGTTGTGATCCATCCTTGCCTTGGGACTGGTGGTCTGATGAGAAGGCTGGTGGAGGACAGCTGCTGGCATTAGGTTCTCATTTTGTTGATTTATTGCGGTGGTGGTTTGGTGAGATTCGGTCAGTCCAGGGACATTTGGCAACGTTCACGAGAGAAAGGATGGATCCAAGCACCCATAAGATGCGGGCAGTCACGTCGGATGAGTATGTTTCTATGGACTTGGAATTTTGTTCCGGCCTGACAGCGGTGATCGTGACCTCCTGCGTTGATCCGGATGAGCCTGCATTGGATATGCGGATTACGGGCTCTGAAGGTTCTCTGGTTCTAAGAGGGTTTGAGAAATTGTTTTTGGTAAAGGACGGTTGTTCGCATGATCTTTCTGAGCCTGATTCTTTGCGGAAAGAACCGGTTGTAGGATTGAATCCATGGCGCACTTCTTTGGTTCGGTTGGCCGAACATTTAGTTGAATGCATCCAATCGCAACGTTTTGTCCATACCCCCTATCGTGATGGCTCCACGTTTTGGGATGGGGTCAGAATCCAGGAAGTCTTAGAGGCGGTGAAGATTTCCCATCAAACCCAACGCCGGGTCGGCATTTCGCAGAGGGACGACAGTCCTGGTTCTTCGGTGACTGATGAAGTGCGCTTATCCTTGGGGGTTCCCGATGAACAGTAGCGTTGATGTGAAGAGCTCGGCGAACAATTCTCAAGAAGAAAAAGCGGTATGTCCGCTTTGCCTGGGAGACAAACAGAAACGGATTCGTAATCGTCTGCGTTATGGGGTTCTGCGCGATGTTATGTCCTGTCAGGGCTGTGGTTTTGTCTTTCTATGGCCAAGGATGGGCCAGCAGGAAACCGTTGATTTCTATCAGAAGGGTGACTACCGGAATGTCCCCCGGGAAAGACTGGGACTGCAGATACATGATCCGGAAGATACCTTCCGGTCAAGAATGGGACAGGCCAGGCACCGTTTTGCCCTTGTTAAGCCTTATTTGAGCAAGAAGATTTCTCTTTTGGAAATAGGTTGTGGCTCGGGCAGCTTCTTATTCCTGGTTCAGCCCCATGTCAGGAAATGTACCGCCTTGGAGCTGGATTCTACATTTGCCGCTTATGTCCGCCAAAAACTGGGCATTGAGGTTCTGCAGGAGCCTATTGGAAATCTTTCCGTGTCTCGTCACGGCGCTGGGGCTTGCGCTGGACATGGGGTTGCAGAGGGACACCAGAATCTGATCGGGCGACGCGGGTCTGGACAAGGGGGGATGGATCCTTTTGATGTCATCTGTATGTGGTTTGTTTTGGAACATTTACATGATCCCTTAGCGGATTTAAAGAAGTTAAGGGAGTTGATTTCCGATTCAGGAATTCTGTTAATGCTTTTGCCTAATCTTTGGGATCCTCTTTTGACCATTTATCATTCTTCAAGGTATGAAGATTTTTTCTATCAACTCCCGCATTTGAATTATTTCTCACCGGAAACGCTGCAGATGGCTTTGGAACGGTGCGGCTGGGATGGGCAGATTGTCCCGGTACAAATTTATGGACTGTCCAACCATTTGCGCTGGATTTTTTTGAAACGTCCCCAAGTGCAAACCTCCAAGGGGACAATTGATGTCTGGAATTTTCCTGACCGTATTTACCGGAAGATCTTTGCCCAACGGCGGCAGACAGACAGTTTGTTGGTCATTGCGCGGCCCAGAACGAAAGGTGCCATATGATACGGATAGCCCCGGATACGTTGGAAAAAAATCTTATTGAGCTTTTCAGAAATTATGGAGCGTTTGAACAGGAGGCGCAGGAAGTCAGCAGCCACTTGGTGATGTCGAATCTGCTGGGGCATGATTCGCACGGGGTTCTGCGGGCCCCCTGGTACATTGAGAAGATTCAAAAGGGCGAGATAGTTCCTGGTGCGTCCATTGCAGTGGAGTTGGAAACTCCTTCTTCTGCAGTTGTCAACGGTCATTGGGGGTTCGGTCAGCCCATCGCGCGTTTTGCCATGGAGCTGGCTATGAAGAAAGCCCTGACTCAAGTCGTAGCCTGCGTAACGGTGCGGAATTGCAATCACATCGGCCGTTTGGGTGCGTATACGTCTTTAGCGGTAGCACAGGGTATGGTGGGGATGGGCATGGCCAATTTGCATGGGACCAGCCACGTGGTGGCACCCTTTGGCGGCATCGACCGTCGCTTGCCGACGAATCCGATTTCCATCGCTTTTCCCAGGGACGGGCAAGGTGAGTTTCTCTTGGACATGTCTACCAGCATGGTTGCGGAAGGAACTTTGAAAATGAAATTGCATCAGAAGGAGAGTCTCCCGGAAGGCTGGATCATTGATTCCGAGGGGAATTCAGCTCTGGATCCCAAACAATTTTATCATGACCCTCGCGGCGCCATCTTGCCTTTGGGTGGGATTTCGGCGCATAAGGGATTTGCCTTATCCTTGGCCATTGATGCCTTGAGCGGCGCTCTTTCTGGCGCCCAATGTTCCAACGCCCAGGCCACCCGTCATGGGAATGCCTGCTGGTTCTTGGCGTTACGCATCGAGGCTTTCACACCGTTAACTCAATTTCGAAAGAAGGTGGACTCCTTGTGCCGGCATGTGAAGTCTTCCAGGTTAGCAAAAGGGATCTCCGAGATCCTTGTTCCCGGTGAACCGGAACAGCGGCATGCCGAGAAGTCTCGGCAGGAAGGCATCTATGTTGATGATTTGACCTGGGGACAGCTCTGTCAAAAGGCGGATTTGGTGGAACTTGATTTCAGAAACAAAATAGAGTCTTTGAAGTGACAGGAAACCGGCTTAAGTCAGCTTTGATCGCGTTGCACAAACAAGGGAGAGTGGTTATTTCTCCCCATATTGCCGGGGCTACAGTGATCATTGTCACGGGATTGCGGCATGTTTGCTGGCCGTCAGCCGGGGGGCACAGTTTGTTGAAAAACATTTTACGCTTAATAAGACCTCATCGGTCATCCGGGATCATGTGCTTAGTGCAACACCTGAAGAATTTCTTCAGCTAACTCAATTGGGCAGAGAATTAAGAGGCTTATACAGAAAGATGTAGTAAGACAGAAGGGATCGGTGAATTGGATAAAAGGAAATTAAATGGGCATAAAAGTGCGGTTATATGGTTGACCGGTTTGCCGTCAGCCGGAAAGTCGACAATCGCAAGCGCTTTTGGGAAAGAGTTACTGCAGTCCGGGATCCACTCGATCATTCTTGATGGGGACCAACTCCGAAAAGGATTAAACAGCGATTTGGGATTTTCCCCCGCAGACAGGGCGGAGAACGTTCGAAGAGTGGGAGAAGTCGCCAGGTTTCTGATGCATAATAACATAATGGTTATTGTTGCCGTAGTTTCACCCTGTGAAGCCGAAAGGCAGAAGGTGCGTGGTTTTTTTGAAAAAGACAGGTTCGTTGAAGTCTTTGTCGATTGTCCTGTAGAAGTTTGTGAAGAAAGAGATTATAGGGGGTTATATGCGAAAGCCCGTCGAGGTGACATTGTGGATTTTACCGGCGTAACGGCATCGTACGAAAAACCCAGGAACCCGGAAATTCATTTGAGAACGGACAGCCTTGATGTGCCTAAATGCGTTTGCATGATTTGCGATTATCTGGTGTCCCGTGAAATCATAAATTTCTGTAACAAATAAACTTTATGGCCGATATGGATAAATATTGCCTTTTTAGCGCACCCTATTCTTTTTTGGGGGATATGAAGGAAGAATTTCAGAAAGCAATTCCGACAAAATTCTGTGAGATTTGGGACCGTGCCGCATTGACGCCGGACTCATTTTTGTCCATTTGGATTGTAAATCCGGGCCAGCGTTTTGTTATCGGCCTTGAAGAATTTGGATTATTTCCGGCACTATCAGTCATTATAACTCCATCGACCGCCAGTAACCATATCGATAAAGAAGATTGTCGGGCAAAAGGCGTCGCTGTCTATACTCTGCTGGATGATCGGCAAGGGCTTAATACGATAAGTGCCAGCGCGGAATTTACTTTTCTTCTGTTATTGAATACGCTTCGAAGGCCTGATGTGGTTATACAAGAAGTCGCCGCGGGACGCTGGCGCGAAAATGAAGAAATGCTAAGGGGGCAAGAATTAAATGGGCGGCAGGTTGGATTGGTGGGTATGGGGCGTATAGGACAACGACTGGCGAAATGGTGCAGCGCGTTTGAGGCCAAGGTTTCTTATTACGACCCTTATGTAACTTTTCCCGATTATCCTCAGCGGCCTCTGGAGCAGATATTTTCTGAGTCGGACATCGTTTGTATTTGTTGTGCCTTGACTCCGAAAACTACCGGCATGATCGACAAATCCCTTTTGAGAAGATTGAAACACAATGCCAGTTTCATAAATACTTCTAGGGGCGAAGTTCTTCGTGAGGAGGATTTAGTGGAGGTTTTAAAGGAGCGCCATGACATCAAAGTGGCGCTGGATGTTTTGTCCGCAGAGGTGACGGGAAACCAGTTTAAGTCAGCTTTGATCGCATTGCACAAACAAGGGAGAGTGGTTATTTCTCCCCATATTGCCGGGGCTACAGTGGAGTCACAAACAAAGGCCGCGGCGATAGCGTTGAATCTCTTGCGCCATCATGATTCTGTGCAAATTTATTCAGCATGATGTCCGGATAAAAATATGTCTAAGAAATTTATTATTTATTTAACAACTTCCGGTGCAGGCTCTCACATCATCAGAAGCATTATGATGGACTTGCACAATAAAGGGACCATTGAGCCGATCAACCATGACCAGTTCTGGGCCAAAGCAGCCGCAGCCATGATTGCGCCCGATACCAACGCGTTTGAAGAGTTCGCCGGGGAAAGTGTCACTCATTGGGATATTCTCGCACAGCTATGTTCTGCGCATGGGATAACCCTGGAGAAGGAAGAGCTTACGAAAGAAAGGATTTTCCGTATATTTGAAGAAATATATTTCGATAATGTAGACAAACCGATTTTTGATTTCTCCAGAAAATATACAACGCAAGAAGGCCCATGGAAACAGAAATATGTGGATGTTCTTCATGACCTGATCCTGGATTATTATCGATACGAAGGCAAGAAGATCAGCCTGAAGTTTATCTGTCAAGTCCGGGATCCCCTGGATAATATCGCCTCATTGCATGAACGTTTTAATAAACAGATTGCCCTCAACGAATCGCGTGGGACGGTTCTTAGTAATTTATTAAACCTGCAAAGGCTGCTGCCTGAATTATCCGAAAACGATTATGTTTTCTTGCGGTTTGAAGAAATTATTGCCTCGTTTGAAGCGCTTCGCGATGGATTCAAGAAAAAGTTGGGCCTGGAAGTGCAAAAGAATTTTTACTTGTCAGATATATCCATAAAGAAATGGCCCAGTTGCCCCCCCATTTATGATCTACTTGACGATAAGGCCCTCATGGAAAACGCACGGAGATTCTCCTATTCTTACAAGAGAATCGGCGGACTCCAGAGATCTTTTTATTTAATCAAAAACTCCTTTCAGAGAGAAATTAAAGAATTGCGTCTTGTTAGGGATGCCGCCAACGGTCGTTTAAATCAATATAATTCCATTCTGAATAAACATGCAAGACGTGGGAAACTGGCGGGGCTATATCTTTCACTATTATTTTTTATACAACGACAAAAGTTTAAGAATTATATGGATCACGTCGAAAATTTTAACCGCCTTTTAGTTTCGCATAATAAAAAGACAATGCCGCTGGAGGGAGTTGTTCAATAGTCTTATGAGTGCCGAAATTGTAAAAATTGGCATTATAGGAACAAGGTATGGGGGGATGGTTCATCTCCCGGCTTTTAAGGCAAACCCTTGCTCTGAAGTGGTGGCGATCTGTGGAAGGAATAAAGAAAAAACCAGCAATCTGGCCAAGAAATTTGATGTACCATATGCCCTAAGCGACTACGGGGGGCTTTTGGGGCTGGACGTGGATGCCGTTACCGTTGCAACTCCACCGGAAACCCATAAAAAAATTGTTTTTGAGGCCGCCAAGAGAAAAAAAGCATCTGTTATGCGAGAAGTCGCTCGGTTGTAACGTGCAGGATGCCGTGCAAATGTATAAAGCGGTCGAAAAAGCCGGTGTCATCCATCTTGTGGGACACCAGATGCGGTTTCAGCTTCAGAAGATTGCCGTAAAGAAAATCCTGGAGAACGGGGATTTGGGGCGGATCTTGCATGTGACGCTGGATTACAGTACCTCTAACCGGATCGATCCGGGGCTCCCGTGGAACTGGTGGTCCGATATCAAAAAAGGTGGCGGGCAACTCTACACGATGGGTTCTCATCAGATTGATTTGTTGCGTTGGTGGTTTGGTGAAGTGAAATGGGTTAACGGCGAGTTAAAAACGGTTACCGACCAGCGCCGTGATTTGAAAAGTAACAAGCTTCGCAAGGTAACTTCCGATGAGATCGCTTCTTTTCAGCTTGGTTTTGAGAACGGGGTTTTTGCATCATGCGTTGTTTCGAGTGTGGCCATCGGATGGAAAGGGCCATCTATTCAGATTTATGGTGAAAAAGGGTCTCTTTTTCTGGAAGGCGAGCAGAATTTGACGATGTTTCGAAAGACAACAACTGTGCACGATTTGTCGATCAAGGATCCATTGCTGATGGAGGGATGGGTTTCCGGCAGTGAATGGCGCGCTTCATTTACGCGGATGGCAGATGATTTTCTTCATTCGATAAGAGACGGTCGCCCGGTCGGCGGAGCCACTTTTGGGGACGGTCTTAAGACGCATAGGGCCATGGAAGCCATACGCCAATCGTCTCAGGAAAAGCGACGGGTAGAAATTCGTCAGTTATGACAGGAGGCATCGCCAGATAATGTTTTTATGGCAGCGAAACGTTAAATTCGATGGTCTTAATATCTTGCGGAGTGTCTTGGCGTTGGGCGTGATATGGCACCATATGTATCCGCCGATCCTGGGAGCGGTGCGGCTTAATGTCCCCGGCAGAATCCTGGTATGGTTGTTTTTCAGCCTGTCCGGCTACGTGATCAGCAAGAGTTTTTATGAGGGGAATTACCGCCTTCAATGGATATCCATCAAATGTTTTTATCTCAGAAGGGTATTGCGAATTATTCCTTTATTATATGTGTCTTATTTTTCCATATGGTTTTTGTTCCACAGAGAGGATGCATTATTTACGGCGCAGACATTCCGGGAGTTATTGTTTTTACAATATGATCCTCAATATCGTTATGTTAGCGGGGCCTGGTTCATTTGTCCGCTTATACAACTATATCTTGTTTTCCCGTTATTATTTTTGGCCATCGAGAAATTTAGAATCCGGCAAAACCCGATGATGATGCTTCTTGGGCTATTGGTGCTGGACCCTGTTCTTAAATATTTAAGTGTTTACCTCCATTGGCGATTGGCGGGAGCTTCTGTCGATGGTGTGTTGCCGTTTTTTGATGACCGTACTTTATTGGGAAATTTGGGGCCGTTCCTTTGGGGGGCTGTCATATACCCTTTGGAGAGGACTTCGCATAGTATCATTGACCGAAGGGGAATACCGCTATCATGGCTGATGATCGCTTTAGGCATTATCGGGGTATGTTCTTTGCTTTATCAATTGGCGCATAAATATTTCTGGGTGCTGCCGACTTCAACACTGGTCGGCGCGGGAAGTGTATTTTTGATCGCCTGGTGTAACCATAAAACCGCAGAAATCGTTGCGTCGAACCACTGGCAACCGTCATTGGTGACGAGATTTCTGCTTGTTTTGGGGCCGCTTTCTTATGGGGTATTCCTTTGGCATGATGTGTGGATCGAGAGATTAAGTTCAATTTATCCGTTTTATCAGAGTAATTACGCGTTCTTTATTCTGGGGTTTATGGCAATCAGCTTTATGACAATCTTGGCTTCCGGTGTAACTTATTGTGTCGTTGAGGTCCCATTCTCAAAATTGCGCAAATATATCTAACAAGGAATTTAATATGCAAAAGAAAGCTTTAGAGAAGAAAACGAGAAGAACTTTTCATGAAATTCATAAAGCCCAGGGGGACGATAACTATATTTTTACAAGATTATCCACGTTGCTCAGCACTGATTTTCTGAAAGTGGAACCGGATTTTTTTAAAGGAAAAATTTGCCTGGATGCCGGATGCGGTTCCAATGCGAACGCAACCTTTAACATGCTTTCCCTGGGGGCTGAAAAAGTATACGCTTTTGATTTAGATGAAACAATTGTTAAGACCGCACCTAAATATCTTAGAAAGTTTAAGAGAAAATATGAATTGAGCATCGGGAATGTTTTTAAAATACATTTTCCTGATAATTATTTCGATTTTACGCATTGTGCTGGCGTTTTACATCACACGGTTGATGTTTATAAGGGGTTAGCGGAATTAGCAAGGGTGACTAAAAAAGGCGGCACCTTATATTTTGATGTCTATGGTAAAGGCGGCCTCATCCGTGAGATTACGACCTCCCTTAGGTTAAAATACCAACAAGATAAAGAGTTTCGATCGGTTATTGATAATCTTGATCAAAAAGTTTTCAAAGATTTCCTTGGCTGGATTCAATCAGTTATGTCTCAGAAGGGCGATAGGATGGGAAGTGAAATATCTCTTGCTTTGGTATCTGAGTTGTTTGACAAAGACCTAGTCTTGACAATTAAAGACAGATTACAGGCGCCTTTGTATCATGAGGACTCCGAGGAGGAACTGATAAAATGTCTTCAAAAGAATGGTTTTAGGGATATAGTGCGACTAACGAAATATCCAAGATATAAAAATGTAAGAAGATTTTTAAGCCCCTTATATGAACAGTATGATAATAAATTCGCCCGATTTTTATATGGAAGCGGGCAAATTCAACTTAAGGCAATTAAAAATTTCTAAATTATGAAGATACTGGGAATATCTGCTTTCTATCATGATAGTGCCGCCGCCCTGATATCGGATGGCAAGATTGCCGCTGCTGTCCAGGAAGAGCGTTTCACCCGCAAGAAACAGGATAACCGTTTCCCAAGAATGGCCATTAAATATATCTTGGATAACGAGGGGATAACCGTTAGCGATATTGACATTATCGTGTATTACGAGAAGCCATTTTTGAAATTTCAGAGGATCATGGACAGTTTTTTGTTTTCTCCGCCTGCCGGCAGAGGGCTATTCGCGGATGTGGTGGCTTCACAACTAAACTCCAAACTTTGGATTTCCTCAACTATCAAAAAGGAATTGAATTATAAAGGAAGAATAGATTTCATCAGGCACCATCAAAGTCATGCTGCTTCGGCTTTTTATCCTTCGCCGTTTCAGCGGGCCGCCATCCTTACGGTCGATGGAGTAGGAGAGTGGGAAACGACAACTTATGGTGTCGGCGCCGACAATAATATTGAGTTGTATAAAAGGATAAATTTCCCCCATTCTTTGGGGCTTCTTTATGCCGCTTTTACTTATTTTACGGGATTTAAAATTAATTCAGGTGAGTACAAGGTGATGGGGTTGGCTCCTTATGGTGCCCCCAAATATGTTCAAAAAATATTGGAACATCTCATCGATCTTAAGGCGGATGGCTCATTCCGATTGAACATAGAATATTTTGACTATGTGGTTGGGGAAAAAATGGTTAATGACAAATTCGAGAAATTGTTTAGTCGCCCGCCAAGGGCTCCGGAGGCAAGGATTACCCAGGATGATATGGATTTGGCAAGATCCGTGCAAGAGGTAACTGAATTGGTGTTGCTTCGGATGGCCAGGTATATTCGTAAGCAAACCAATGAGAAATTTTTGTGTCTGGCGGGAGGCGTTGCCCTTAATTGTGTGGCGAATGGGAAAATCCTTAAGGAAAGAATTTTTGAAGATATTTGGATCCAGCCGGCGGCAGGGGACGCCGGAGGCGCTTTGGGGGCTGCTTTTTATGCGTGGTTTAAGACCTTAAATAATTGCCGAGATGTAACTTCTGATACGGGTTTTATCCAGAGGCATTCTTATCTTGGCCCCCAATACACCGACGAGGACATTAGGGAATTTTTGGACGATTACCGGATCCCTCATGAACGTTCGCAGGATATCTGCGAAAAAGCCGCGGAATTCTTGGCAGATGGAAAAGTTGTGGGATGGTTTTCCGGTCGTATGGAATTCGGACCACGGGCCTTGGGGGCCCGAAGCATTTTAGGAGATCCAAGATTACCGGATATGCAGAAGAATATGAACCTTAAGATCAAATATCGGGAATCATTTCGTCCTTTCGCTCCGGCTGTATTGGAAGAATGCGCCGAGGAATGGTTTGAGTTGGGTCGTCCATCACCCTTTATGCTCTTGGTGGCCGGCGTAAAAGAAAATAAAAGAAGGCCCATGACACACGATGAACAAAAGTTATTCGGGATCGACAAGCTTAACGTTGTTCGTTCCGATATTTCTTCCGTGACTCACGTGGATTACTCGGCGCGGATCCAGACGGTCTCCCGAGAAAGCAGTGGACCGTTTTATTCTTTGCTGAAACATTTTTATCGCAAGACAGGCTGTCCGGTTCTTATTAATACCTCATTTAATGTTCGGGGTGAACCCATTGTCTGTACGCCCGCGGATGCTTATCGTTGTTTTATGAGGACGGAAATGGATTATCTTATTTTAGGGAACATGGTCATAGATAAGACAAAACAGGCGCAATGGTCGGAGAAAGAGAATTGGCGCGAGGAATTCGCCCTCGATTGATTCTAAACAATATATGGATAGAAAAATTTATTGGTTTTTAATTAAATCTTTCATTAATAGATTTTATTATCTTTTTCTGTGCCCTCTGGCATTTTTCTGCAGGTGTATTGGGATAGATAAATTAAAAAGAAAATTTGAGCTGGCGCGTGAAAGTTATTGGGGAAAATGAAAGTTATATTCAGACGACTTGCAGAGAACATGCAGAGGGATTATGGGAGAATCATAATCGTTTTTTTGCTTGCCTGGCTGATTTTTGCCAGTTTGGTCATCGGGCAGATGTATGGCAGACAACCTGGCTGGATGCTGGTTATCTTGTGTTTGTTGCCTTTGGTCGTGCTTGAATTCGCCGTGTCGCTGATTTTAAGATTGGCGTATGGCTCTGAATATATTTATTCTTTGGTAAATTATTTTCTTGTCGATCATCCCGTATATGGAAATTGTTTCCGGAAAAATTGTTTCGCCAAGAAAACAAATTTTTTGATCTTTGATAAGTTTGTTTTTCAAAAGGGTTCTGGAAGAATTGACGATATTGAAAGGAACCGTGAGGCCAGGGTCGATTTTAATGTCAATTCACTTGGGTTTAGAGGAGGGGAGTTTTTATCCCATCAGCGGCGAGGGAAACTCAGGATATTTTGTCTCGGCGGCTCCACTACTGCTTGTGATTGCAATGATGACCACGAGGCGTGGCCAGCGCAACTGGAGCAATGTCTTGATGCCCAGGGGTACAATGTTGAAGTCGTTAATGCGGGCGTGCAGGGATGGTATTCGTATCAGGATCTTCTCCGTTTCAAACAGGAAATTTGCAGCTATCATCCTGATATCGTTTTGTTGCACCAGGGCTGGAACGAAGAGTTTGAGTATACCTCCCTTTCTTTAGGGACAAGATGGAAGCCGCGGGTTGCCAGGAATGTGCGGGAGGAACATAATCTTTATTGTGCGCCGAATCGTTTTTTGTCGAGCACGGCGATTTTAAGTTTCTATATGGCGATGCAGGCGTTTTCTAAGGGGTTTGTTTTTATTCCTAATATGAAATTTACCAATCCTGACCGCTGGGAGGCCTTGCAGAGAAACGAATATATCCTCGCCTGGTTTGACAACCTCATTGATATTGCCCGGTGCGCCAAGTCCCAGGGTGTTCTTTTATACACGATTGATTATCCAGGGTTAGTGAGCATCGAAGATACTGTTAAAAACCGGGATTTCTATGTGGAAAATTCACGTTTAACACCTTTGTATGCCGACTATCAGGCTGTTTCCAAGAAGAAAATCAGCCGGACCCTGCGAGAGGCGGGGAAAATAATATCCTGTTTGAATGCGGAGGAAGATTTTATCCAATATGAGGCGGATCGTCGCCTGCCGCTTTTCTTAGATGAAATACATTTGAGCCCGGAGGGAAACGCTATTTTGGCGCAGGCCATTTGCGAGAAGTTAATATCGGACACCTCCTTTCAGCGGAAATATGGTCATCCTGAAGAGAGATTTTTCAATGTCTTTTTAGACGGGGCTCAAATTGAGAAAGTGCGTCAGAGATTAAGCAGGAATGCTCGTTATGTGGATGATTTTATTGAGAATAAAATAGACAAACTAAGGTACTCGGGCGGTCCCAGGGCAATTCAGCGTCTTGAAGTGCCCGAAGATCGTTACACAACTTTTTAATATTATGACAGAGAATGGGCGAATATTTCTGGGAACAACGGCCTTGAGCGAGTTTTGGGACAGCTCTTTGCCTATATTTTTCCTGGGGGATTGGTGCCTTCGCTATGATCAGCGAGGCCAATGGAAGCAAGGTTTGTCCTGCGATGTTTTAGAGTATCCATGGAATGATCCCGAGCAAATGTTTAAGGCCAAAAAATATTGCGATGAAGCTTATGAAGTCCTGTTTAGGCAGCTGGTTGAATTCTTAAATAAAACACATGGCGTCGACCACGGGTTGCGATATTGGCAGGTTATTCTCGGGGAATGGTTGTGGCGATATGTGCAGATCTTTTACGATCGATACGCTTGTTTAAAGCGCGCCCTTGATCTAAGAACGGGGCTCCAAACAATCCTTCTGGATGAAAGTAGCTATAGTTGCCCAACGGATAACGCCGAGTTTATGGAGTTTTGCAACTTGGATATTTATAATTTGCAGTTATATTCTCAGATTTTACGGGCGATGGGTCTTGAGTATCCTTCCAGACCCTGGGAGGATGTGAATAATAAGGCCTTGCCCTTCAAAAGACATTTTAAGGAAGCTGTTAATGATAGTTTGGCGGTTTTAAAATCAAAGTCCTCAAGGAGAATGTCCAATCGGGCTGTGGCGATTTGTGCTATCGCCCAATCATTGTTGGGGGCAACGAGGTTGGATGAAACTGACGTTTTCCGACCGACAAGATTATTTTTTAGAAAAAGAATGCCGATGTTAAAACCTGACTGCGATTTGCGCAGGCATTTTTTTCGAATGAAAGGCGCTGATGAATTTCAGCAAATTTGTCTGAATACTTTAGAATATAATTTTCCGCTCGCTTTTCTTGAGGGATACGACAAGTTAAGCAAAGAGGTTTGCGGTCGGATCACGCAGGTGCCCTCGGTGATCATCGCCGCTGTTGATTGGCGGTTTGATACCAGGGCCGCGTTTTATATCGCCCAAGCCGCTGAGAAGGGGGCGAAGATCATCGGCCTGCAGCACGGCGGGGGCTACGGGATTTTTGAAATTGATTCAATGTTCGATCAGGAACTTAAAGTTGTGGACAAATTTATATCATGGGGCTGGACGCAGTTCGATAATCCTCAGATTGTCCCTTTGCCGCAACCGGGTTTATCTAGAGAAAAGATGCTCAGGAGCACCGCTAAAATACAGACGTTCCTTTTTGTGGCAAGCACGCATTCCCGATACCACAATATTTTTCAATCCAGCCCACTGGGACCCCAATATAAAGCATATATTCAGAATCAAGCCGCGTTTTTTTTGGCGCTCCCTGAGCAGATAAAAAATATGTTTTTGGTGCGGTTATATCCGGCTGAACTGGGTTGGTACAACCGTAGCCGATTGGAGGAGGCGGTGCCTGGATTGCGCTATTCAGACGGAAAAAGAAAATTTTTGGAAGAGGCCAAGGGGAGCCGTTTGATCGTTTGCGACAACAACCAAACGACCTATTTGCAGTCGCTTGGGTTAAATATCCCTAGCGTTATATTTTGGGATGAGAATGTCTGGGGGATTTGTGAAGCCGCCAAGCCTTTTTTCCAAGAACTCAAGGATGTGGGGGTTTTTCATGGAACACCGCATTCAGCCGCGCGCTTTATTAATGATAACCACAATCGAATTGAGGAGTGGTGGTTTTCTGCCGAGGTGCAGAATGTTGTTAATAAATTTAGAATAAATTATTGTCGTACTTCGGATAACTGGAAGAATGAGTGGTATCAAGCGATTCGCCAGGAAGTCATTAACGCTAATTAACGCGGAGAACGTATATGGCTAATGAGATCAATGTTAACGGACGGATGATAGGACCAAATCATCCGCCCTTTGTTATTGCGGAAGTTGGGATCAATCATGAGGGGGATTTTGACAAGGCTAGACAGTTGGTGGATGCGGCCGTTGCGGCCAAAGCCGACTGTGTCAAATTCCAGTGTCACATTACCGAAGCGGAAATGATCCCGACGGACATGAAACCAGGCAAGATTTCCGAGGAAAGATTATGGGATATTATAAAGCGTTGCGAGTTAAACGAAGAAGAAGAGCGTCGATTAAAAAAATATTGTGAACAAAAAGGGATCATATATCTGTGTACGCCCTTCTCCCGGGAGGCGGCCGATCGACTGGAGGCTCTGGACATCGCCGCCTTCAAGATCGGTTCAGGGGAATGCAATAATTTGCCGTTATTGGAACATATCGCGGCGATGGGAAAACCTATCATCCTTTCAACCGGGATGAACGATATTGGTTCTGTAAGAGCGTCTGTGGGGCTTATACAACGATATAAATGTCCTCTCATGTTGATGCATTGCACTTCGATGTATCCCACCCCTTATGAAAAAGTCCGGTTAAATGCCATTGTCGAACTGCGCGAGACTTTTGATTTGCCGGTGGGATTAAGCGATCACTCTATCAATATTTATACCTGCTTGGGCGCCGTTGCCCTCGGGGCTTGCGCGCTGGAAAAACATTTTACGATTAGCCGCCAATGGCCAGGACCTGATGTGTCTTTATCGGTCGAGCCTGATGAATTAGCAGAACTTGTTAAAGGCTCTCGGGCAGTTTTTATGGCCACGGGAGGTAAAAAGGATATATTGAAGGAAGAGCAGCCGGTCATTGATTTTGCTTACGCATCGGTGGTTTCTCTCCGAGATATAAAGGCCCGGGAAGTTTTTACGAAAGAAAATATTTGGGTTAAAAGACCCGGCACGGGGCATTTTTTGGCCAAGGATTATAAGAAGCTTTTGGGAAAAAGAGCAAGCAAAAACATTGCGCGTGATAGCCAACTTAGTCCGGAGGACATCGTTGAGCATTGATCTTAAAGAATATAAAGTCCTGGTCACGGGGGCGTTAGGGGTCATAGGGCGAAGATTGACCAAGCGGTTGCAGGAAGCTGGAGCCATGGTCATAGGGCTGGATGTTTCTGGCGCGTCAGAGGTTCTGGAAAAGGACTGCCTGATCAATGGTAACATGATGGACCTCAAGGTGGTCGATCGAGCTTTGAGGCAATTGTCGCAGATCCCCCGCCCTAAAGCCGCGGTGTTTCATTTGGCTGGCATGAGCGACGCGAACCAGTGCGAAATCGACCCAACGGCCGCCGTTGAACAGAACGTTGTTTTGACAACTAATTTACTGGAGGCCTGTGTTAAAAATAAAATTCGAAGAATTATTTATCCTTCAACGGCTTATGTTTATGGCACCTCATATGACCAGCCGATTGAAGAAGGATTTGCCTTAAATCCAGAAGGGGTATATCCCTTGACAAAAGTATTGGCGGAAGAGGCCATTAAAGGATACGCAAGGTTTGCCGACTTAAGTTGCGATATTTTTCGGATTAGCAATATTTATGGGCTGGATTCGAAGAAAAATACAATATTCGGGACAATGCTCGATCAGGCGAAGTTCAAGAATTCTGTGTTCTTGCATAATTTGCAACCGGTAAGGGATTTTATATTTATCGAAGATGTCATTGAAACTTTTGCAAGGTCTTTGCTCTATGGCGAAGAAAAAGGATGCGCAATTTTTAATTTGTCGACGGGAAATGGGACGTCCGTTGGAGAGTTGGCGCGAACTTTTTGCCGGCTGAAAGATTGGCCGCCGGAGGCGGTCAAATGCGATAATGAAGCGGGTAAGAAATCGGTTCTGGTCTTGTCCAATCAGCGATTGTATCAAAGATTGCGGTGGAAACCATCCATAGATATTGTTGAGGGCATCAGGAAGACTTTATTGCAATCGGGGGATATCAAGTATGCCCAAACGTAAAATTGCTATTTTTACCGGCAACCGGGCTGAATACGGCCTGCAATATCCTATCATCAAGGCCATCGACGCTCGCTCTGATCTGGAATATTTCTTACTTGTTTCCGGCGCGCATTTGCAGGAAGACTTCGGTTATACGGTCAAAGAAATTGAGGCTGACGGCTTTAAGGTGTTTCGTGAGGTTAAACTCCAAACGGATAGTGACGACCTGTTTGGGACCGCGCAAGCCATTGGCTCGGGTATTTCCAATTTAAGTGTCATTTTAAAGGATTTAAGGCCGGATTTTCTCGTTGTCTACGCCGATCGGTTCGAAGGATTTGCGGCCGTAGTTACGGGAACTCAAATGGGAATACCGACGGCTCATATTGAGGGAGGAGACATCACTGAGGGCGGCGCCCTGGATGATTCGGTGCGTCATGCCATGACAAAGCTTGCTCATTTGCATTTTACGACGAACGAAGAGGCCTCTGAAAGGATCCGCAGAATGGGGGAAGAGCCCTGGCGTATACACACTGTCGGGTTCCCGGCCATTGACCTGATTTCCCAGGGGAACTTTGCCAAGGCGGAGGAGTTAAGCAAGAAATATAAAATAGATCTGAAAAATCCTTTGATTGTTTATACGCAGCATTCTATCGCGACCGAATTTGGGGACGCCGGAGACCAGATCAATCCAGCCATCAGTGCTCTTACCAGACTCGCGGAAGAAGGGGTCCAGGTCATTATGACTTTCCCCAATAATGATGCGGGTAGTAGTCTGATCATTGAGAAACTAAAAAGGGTCGATGCGAAAGGGAAGAAAAACATTCAGGTTTATGCCAGCCTCGGCCGATATAATTATCACGGATTTTTGGCTCATTGTGCCAATGGAGGCAAAGGCGCTTGTGTGGGTAATTCTTCCAGCGGGATCAAAGAGACGCCGGCCTTCGGCTGTCCGACCGTCAATATAGGTAATCGGCAAAAAGGACGGTTGCGCGCCAATAATGTGATTGACGCAGATTATGATGAAGATGGTATTTACCACGCGGTAAGAAAATGCATCTATGATGAGGTTTTTAGAAAACAATGCCGGAATTGCGAGAATCCTTATGGGGACGGCGATGCGGGAAAGAAAATAGCCGAAGTTTTAGCCATTATCCCTATTGACCTGAAACTTTTGCAGAAGAAAATGACTTATTGAAAGTCGAAGATATGAAAAAAATCAGAATTATACCGCGGCTGGATATTAAAGGGCCCAATGTTGTCAAGGGTATCCAATTCGAAGGCCTCAGGGTCGTGGGCAATCCTTTTGCCATGGCTAAGAAGTATTATGAGCAAGGGGCGGATGAATTATTGTATATTGATATCGTTGCCAGTCTTTACAATCGAAACAATCTTACCCATATTATCGAGGAGACGACCCAAAAGGGAATATCTATCCCGCTAACGGTGGGTGGCGGCATAAGGACTATTGATGATATCACCAAAATTCTGCGTTCCGGAGCCGACAAAGTTGCCATCAATACGGCGGCGGTTAAAAACCCCGAGTTCTTACGTGAGGCATCCAGAAAATTCGGGTCATCAACGATCGTTTTATCCATCGAGGCAAAGAAAATCGCCGAAGGGAAATGGGAAGCGTATATCGATAACGGACGCGAACGAACGGGATTGGATGTGATCGCATGGGCCAAGAAAGCCGTGGATTTTGGGGTTGGGGAAATTCTTATTACCTCTGTCGATAAAGAGGGGACAAAAACAGGGTATGATATGGATTTGATCAACGCGACAACAGCGGCAGTTTCGGTGCCGGTCACCGCGTCGGGAGGGGCGGGCAGGATCGAACACCTTCAGGAATGTCTGGCAAATGATCGTTTGGAGGGGGTCGCGTTGGCCAATCTTCTTCATTACGACACTGTGACCGTCCAACAGATAAAAAAAGAATTGGGGCGCCGATATCCGGAGAAAATTCATAGCACCAGTCAGTATGTGGTCCGTGAGTCTGCGACTGCCGTTGAGCAAGTCTCCATTCTTGATTATGGATTGGGGAACATCCGAAGCATCAAGAACGCATTTGAAGAATTGGGAGTTAAAGTCAATCTGATCAGTTCCCCAGAGGAAATTGGCAAAGCAAAACATCTGATATTGCCGGGCGTCGGTTCTTTTGAAGAGGGTATCAGGAATTTGCGGTCGGCTCATTTAGACCAAGCCATCATTGATTATGTCGGCGAAGGCAAATTTCTTTTGGGGATCTGTTTGGGAATGCAGTTATTGATGACAAAAAGTTATGAATTTGGGGAACACACAGGTTTAGGAATTATCGAGGGCGAGGTTTTAAGATTCGAAGAAGGCCCCTTGCTGTTAAAGCAGCCGTTTAAGGTCCCACACGTTGGCTGGAATAAAGTTGCCTTAAATCGCCGGGCCGAAGATATTCTCTTTGATGGAAAAATTCATGATTTCGAGGCTTACTTTGTGCATTCTTATTATGTAAAGCCTGTACGGGAAGAATATGTTTTGGCGACGACCTCTTATGGCGGGCAGGAGTTTTGTTCGCTCGTCGCTAAAGACAATGTGTATGGTTGTCAGTTCCATCCTGAGAAAAGCGGCGGCATAGGGCTATATCTTCTCAAAGAATTTTTGCGTCTTAGCATAGAGGGGGCCAGGCGATGAAGGCGGTGGTGCTGACAAGCAATTCCTTGCGACATCGATATTTTGCCAATGTTATAAGTGAGAATTTTGAGCTCGTTGGGCTTGTCGCGGAACCGAAATTCGATTATTTTTCTTTCCAGCAGCAAAAGAGCTTGCTGGTCCAGGAGCATTTCCGGCGGCTGGAAAGATATGAACGAAAATATTTTGGCAGCTACGGCGGTTTCCCGCAATGTCCCTTGATGGAAGTTGCCGTGAAACAAATAAATGACGAACAGGTTATACGATGGATACAGCAGAAAAATCCCCAATATGTTTTTTTGTTTGGCACGGGAATTTTGAATGACAAATGGCTGGCACTGTATTCTGATAAGATTATTAATCTGCATCTGGGGCTTTCTCCCGATTATAAGGGAACGGCAACATTGTTTTGGCCTTTTGCCAACGATGACCTGAGGCATTTAGGTGTGACGATTCATATTGCCACAGGCCAGGTGGATGCGGGGGCGATTCTGGGGCAAATAAAGCCGGATATTGATATTGGGGATAATTATTATGACATCACCAATAAAATCATTCGTAAGGCTATAGACCATTTTCCCCGGCTTGTCAGGGCATACGATCAAGCGGCGATTGTTCCGGTGCCGCAGAAGCCGGGCGCGCATTCGCGGACCTATCGAAAAGATCAGTTTACGGAAGAAGTTTTACAAAAAGTTTTGAATAAATATGGGAATGGTTTAAAGTAGGATGATATCGATAATATTGACGGGGTCTTCAAATGTTCGGGAAAACCATAGTCATTGTGAATTATCATTACATTCGCGCAGAGCAATGTGACAATGGGATCCATGCGATTTCCATTGAGGGATTCTCGAAGCAATTAGACCTTATCGCCGGGGAAGGATACCAATTCATATCTCTTGAGGATTTACACAGGGCAATTTGTCGGAAGAACATGGATTTTTTGTCGCACAAGGCCTGTTTGGTAACTTTTGATGATGGGTTGAAGGAATCCTATGTCCATGGAGTGGACGTTTTGGATCGCAAGGGCATTCCGGCGGTATTTTATATTGTGACGGACCCGATTGTTGAACAGAAAGTTTTGCCTGTGCATAAATTCCATTACGCACGCAAGATGATGAGTGATGATGAAATATGGGGGTTTATAACGGAGAAATTTGATCTGCCGGGAACCGCCGTTGCAGAAGATGTTCTCATGGAGCAATATCCGTGGGATTCGCCTTCAAGCGCAAGGTTAAAGTATCTGCTCAATTTTCAGCTGGCGCAAGAGCAGCAGGTCCGGGTCGTTAATTATTTGTTTCAGATGGCCTATCCGAATGATGAATCTGCTTACGCCAATGATTTGTACATGGACCAAGACCAGATCATCGATCTGGCGCAGAGGGGATATTTGGGCACCCATTCCCAACAGCACAAAGTACTGAGTATTTTAAGTGAAGATGCGATCAGAAACGATTTAAAGAATTCCATGGATGTTATTTTTTCCCTGACAGGTAAAAGGGTATCGTCGGTTAGTTATCCTTACGGAGGTTACACGGCCGTGACTGAGAACATCGGGAAAATATGCAGGGATTTGGGAATGATTTCTGGAGTGACAATGTTTCGGGGGATTAATACGATAAATGACATAATGTATAGGAACATGATGCTAAAACGGGTGGACATGAATGATATGCTCGGTGGAAAGAGTGAGAAAGTTTATAAGGAGTTGGCTTATGGAGTATAAGGCGTATTACGGGTTACCGGATAAGGTCGTATTTTGCCGCGAGTGCGTTATATCCAACCAAAGGCCGGGTTCCACGGTTGAATTTACCAACAAAAATCTTAAGAAAGAAACTATTCAATTTAATGAGGAAGGGATTTGTTCCGCCTGTCAATATAATCGGCAGAAGAAAGAGATTGATTATCAAAGGAGGCAGGAAGCGTTGTTTGAATTTCTGGATCGCTATCGCAAGAGTGATGGAACCTATGATGTGATCGTGCCTAGCAGCGGTGGAAAGGATAGTTCATTTACCACCCATTGTGTAAAAACAAAATACAAGATGAATCCCTTGGCGGTGACGTGGGCACCCCATATTTACACCGAAGTCGGTTGGAGAAACTTCAACAATTTGTCCCGCACGGGAGGAGTCGATAGCATTTTATACACTCCCAATGGTGATTTGCACAGGCTTTTGACGCGACTGGCTTTTGAGAATTTGTGTCATCCTTTTCAGCCGTTTATCCATGGGCAGAAGATCATCGGGCCATCGATGGCATTGAAATTCGGCGTCAGTTTGGTCATGTATGGAGAAAATCAGGCTGAATATGGTAATGACATCAGGGACAATCTCCGGAACACAATGGATTATTCTTTTTTTAGCGTAGATAACCCTTTGGAAATGGTTATGGGGGGCATGGCGGTAAGAGATATTATAGAAAAATATGGATTCAGCCTTAAGGACTTTGCTCCTTACATTCCGCCTAAAGCGGATGATTTGAGGTCTCGTAACATTCAAGTTCATTATCTGGGTTTTTATGAGCGCTGGGATCCCCAGGAGATGTATTATTATGCGTCCGAACATACCGGGTTTCAGGCCGCCCCGGAAAGATCGATAGGGACTTATTCCAAATATACCGAGATAGACGATATTTTAATCCCCTTTCATTTTTATACGACTTATATCAAATTCGGTATTGGCAGGGCTACTTATGACGCGGCCCAAGAAATAAGGAACGGAAAGATCGCTCGGGAGGAAGGCGTTGCTTTAGTTCGAAAATATGACGGCGAATTCCCTGAGAAGTATTTTAAACAATTTTTGGAATATATGAACATAAGCGAGGAGAGATTTTGGGAGGTTGTCGATAACGCGCGGTCTCCGCACCTTTGGAAAAAGGAGAATAATCGGTGGGTATTAAGGCACGCAGTCGCGGAGGAATTAGAGGTTATTTGAAATTTCTGGTTATAGTCCCGGCCCGGGGCGGTTCGAAGAGACTTCAGGGAAAGAATCATATGCAATTGGGCGGCAGGCCGTTGATTGAATATACCATTGATGCGGCCAGAAAATCCCGGTATTGTAAAAATTTTGATTTGGTGTGTTCCACGGATGATAAAGAAATTGCGAGGATAGCGCGGGTTAACGATTGTCTGGTCCCGTTTTTGCGTCCCCCAAAATTGGCTTCGGATAAAGCGAACAGTATGGATGTTGTTTTGCATGCCTTATCTTATATGGAGAGTGAAACGAAGAAAAAATACGATTATGTTATTTTGTTGCAGCCAACATCTCCATTGAGAACGTGGCGGCATCTGGATGAGGCGATCACTAAGGCTTTAAGACATCGATGCGATTCTGTGGTGTCCGTTGTGCAGTTACACCATTTATTTTATAATTTAAGGTATTTGAAAAGGGACGGTTCTCTTGGCGATATGGTTTTGCGGAAGGAAGGTTTAAAAACAAGGAAGGGATCTAAGATCTTTGCCATAAACGGCGCTATATATATCACACGAAGGGATGTGATCGTGGAGCAAAAGGATTTTTATGGGCGAAGGTCGCTACCATATTCGATGGATAAAAAAACTAGTATTGATATTGATACTCTTGAAGATTTTCGATCGGCAGAATTTCTCATGCAACAAAAGAATAATTCACGCACAAAGGTCGCATAATGAGAAAAATCGCAGCACTACTTTATTATTTGAAGATTTATCCATGGCGCAGCGCGTGGCTAGTCACCGTTATCCTTTTATGCGCAATACTGGAATTTGTAAGTCTTTCCTTGTTTATCCCCGTTATTGAATATATTCAAAATGGGCCTAATATGCCGGCCGGCAATCAAGCCGTAATGGTTGTGGTCCGGGCTTTAAATTTCCTGGGGATAGAAGTCACGCTTTTTAATTTGTTGGCGGTTACCTTTTTATCGACCACTTTGCAATTTTTGTTGATTTTTACGCAGAACACGTTGACAGCTTACCTGTTTTTCCCGATCCGTAAGGTCATCCGTGATCGTTGTTTTACGAATCTTATGGGCTCTTCGCTGGCTTACTACACCGATCGCAAGACAGGTGATCTGATTAATATCATGACAGAGCGGATTGATACGGTCGGGTACGCCATCGGCAGGGCGGTCCAGCTCGTGGCGGACGCATTGCTCGTGGCGGCATATCTCTTTTTTATGATTTTGGTCTCCTGGCATATTTCCCTGGTCGTTCTGGGGGTGGCACTGATCAAATATTTAGTGACAATGGCTTTCATTCAACGGTCCAAACGCATAGGTCATCAATGGCTGGAGGCAGGTAATAGACAGTTTAATAAGCTGGTTGAAAGCCTTCAGGGGATCCGGTTAATAAAATCCTTTAGCCGCGAAGAACATGAGAGGGCCAATTTTTCTGATATTTCTAAAGGATTCTCGAATATTCAGATTAAAGCCACTGTCAATGAAGAATTGATGACGCTGCTTGATAACATTTTGGCCCCGTTTTTGTTCGTCGTTATTATCCTTTTGTCTGTGGAGGTTTACCATGTCAGCGGGAGCTATGTTTTCATATATGTTTTCGCGCTTATGAAAATGGTCCCCAAATTGACAAAAATAAATGTTAACCGTAATCAACTCAGCGTTAATCTGGCCAATGCAGAGGCGATCCTTGATCTGCTGGAAGACAGGGACAAACCAAGGATCGTGGCGGGTAATAGAAAGATAGAAGCATTGCAATCCGCCATCACTCTGGAAAGTTTATATTTTTCCTATAAAGCGGGACGGGAGGTTCTCAAGGACGTTTCATTTTTGGTAAAAAAGGGTGAGCGTGTTGCGATCGTAGGGGCATCCGGTAGCGGAAAATCATCGATTATTAACCTGTTGCTGCATCTCTATGTTCCGGATTCCGGCAGAATATGCGTCAACGGGATTGACCTTAAAGAGTTTAATTTGGCTTCCTGGCACAAAATGATCGGATTGGTGGACCAAGAGACGGTTATCTTTAACGATACGGTCTATAATAATATTCTTTATGGCAATCTCGACGCTTCCAGGGCAGAGGTCATCGACGCGGCTAAAAAAGCCCAGATCCATGAAACGATCATTCGCTTTGAAGATGGTTATGAAACTATCCTTGGAGAGCGCGGGACCAGATTGTCGGGGGGGCAGCGGCAAAGAATCGCTATTGCCAGGGCGATCGTCAAGCATCCCCAGATTCTTATTTTTGATGAAGCCACAAACGCGCTCGACGTCGTTTCTGAGCAGATGATCCAGGCGTCCATAGACGAAATCAGCCAGGAGTTCACGACGATTCTGGTGACGCATCGCTTGTCGACAATCCGTCACGTCGACAAGATTGTGGTTTTAGAGCACGGCCGTGTTAATGGTGTTGGCACGCACGATGAATTGATAAATATAAATAACAAGTATCGATCATATTGTGATGCCCAATATAAAGAACGAAAATTCGATTCTTTAGAGGTGAAATCATGATTTCAGCGCTTTTGATTGGACGCAAGGGGAGTGTGGGCTTCCCTAAAAAGAACACTTTCCTTTTTAGAGGCAAGCCCATGGCTTTTTATCCTATGGATGCAGCCCTGAAAGTTAAATATGTGGATAAAGTTTTTATGTCCACAGACGATGATGATCTCAGGGAATTGGCCCGCAAACACGCGGTGACGGTTATCGAGAGACCGGCGTACCTGTGTACCAATGAGGCACTGGGAGAGGATGTTTTTGTTCACGGCGCAAAGTGGATCGCGGAGAAAAACGGGGACCAGGAATTAATTGTGTTATTGCATTGTAACGCCCCAACCGTCCTGTCTTCAATGATCGATGAGGGAATCAGGGTTTTACGGGAAAATCCTTTCTATGACTCCGCTGTTTCTGTCTCTCGTTACAATATGTGGAGCCCTTTGAGGGCAAGAAGAATCAACGCGGAAGGTCTGTTGCAGCCGTTTGTGCCCTTTGAAGCGTTTGGTGATCCCAAGAAAATAAATTGTGACAGAGATTCCCAGGGAGATGTATATTTTGCCGACATGGCTTTGTCTATTGTCCGAATGTCCTGTATCCAGAACATTCATGAGGGGTTATTGCCTCAAAGATGGATGGGCAAGAGGGTTTATCCGTTAAAACAGGAAGCCGGGTGCGATGTGGATTATGAATGGCAAATCCCCCAGGTGGAATATTGGCTTAACAAGAATTTACCTGTCACGAAAGACATGTCTTCACGGCATGTTTGATTATTATCGAAGGAGGGGTCACTTTGGTTCCATCAGTTAAATTTTTTGCCGATCGTATCGATAAAAAATATCCTTTTACTTTTGTTGATATCGGCGCCATGGGAGGCATCCCCAGGAAGTGGGATTTATTGTCCGAGGTGATGAACATTATGGCGTTTGAGCCGGATTCCAGGGAATTCCAGAAATTAAAAAGCGTGCCGCGCACGACGTATTTTAATTATGCTTTATATAACAGATCACAGAACCTGAAATTTTATCTTACAAAAGAGGCCGGGAAATCATCGATATATAAACCCAATGCGGACCTTTTGAGTTTTTTTGAGGATACGGACCGGTTCGATGTTGTAAAAGAAGAAGATTTGCCTTCCGCGAGGGTCAAAAGCCTTGATGATATTTTCGTGGAAAACAATATCCCGGATGTGGATTTCATCAAGATAGATACTCAGGGAAGTGAGCTTGCTATTCTGCAGGGAGGGCACGGCAAAGTACTGCCGCAACTTTTCGGTCTGAATGTCGAAATGGAATTTGTGGAGATGTATAAAGGGCAGCCGCTTTTCAGGGACGTTGATAGATATTTGTATGACAATGACTTTCGCTTAATAGACATGAGGAGATATTATTGGAAACGAAAGGATTATTATAATTATCTGGGCAAAGGGCAGCTGGTCCTGGGAGACGCTTTGTATTTTAAGGACATAGATGTTTGGTTACAAGATCTGAAAAGATCGGCGAGCAAGGAATATGTCAGCTCCAAGATCTATAAGGGCATCCTGATCTGCATGGTTTATAAGACCTTTGATTACGCGGTATCCTTGGCTAAGGCCGGGTTAAGGGATGGTTACCTGCCGGAGGAAAGCGGTGACGTGATATTAAAGGAGATCAAGGATTTTTCACACCGGGGTGCTGTCTACAATTTCCCCGGAAAGTATAATCTTTACAGGGTTTTCAATTTTGTTTGTCAACAGCTAAAGCCGCCTTCATATCTGGGTTGGGCGGATTCCGATACCATGATTGCCAATATCAAGGATAAATAACATGGAAACAGAGACGTATCAGAAACACCATAGTTTTGAGAATTTTTTCTCGTCTCTTCAATCAGATATACACTTCCAGAAACAACGTGTTGTGGAGCTTGTTAATAGGCATCTTTCGGCTTCGACCGTCCAGCCAGGCCAAAAGGAAGTGCTCAGTGCTGCGATCAAGGACTTGATCGCAGATGAAGCCTCAAAGCCGAATTTTAAAATAACAACTTTCATAGCGGATGAGCTTTCACGAACCAATGATGGGGATGTGCCCCGGCATATTTTTCATCGGTATCGTTACGATGTTTATCCCCGGCAGAGGAAGCTGGAAAGTTATCCGCCTTATCTCCAGATTGAGCCTTCTTCAATCTGCAATTATCGCTGTGTATTTTGTTACCAGGGGGATAAGGAATTCACCGACAAGTCGGGGGATCATATGGGGTATATGACCCTGGATTTGTTCAAGAGAATTGTGGATGAGATCATCGGGAATGTGGAGTTCATTTCTCTGGCATCGCGTGGAGAACCTTTGGCATGCAAGGAGATCGACCAGATGCTGGAATATTGCGCAGGAAAGTTCCTGGGATTGAAAATTAACACAAATGCCTCTTTGCTCAATGAAAAACATTGCCATGCGATCCTGGCCGGAGGTGTCAATACGGTAGTATTTTCGGCTGATGCCGCCGCTGAACCCTTATACAGCCAATTAAGAGTTCGGGGAAACCTGGGAAAAGTGTTAAAAAATATCCGGATGTTTAATTCTATAAAACAAAAACATTATCCGGATTCCAAAATTATTACCAGAGTTTCCGGTGTTAAATTCAGCGCGGAACAGGAAATGACGAGTATGGCTGATTTGTGGGGGGAGCTTGTCGACCAGGTATGTTTTGTCGTCTATAATCCCTCTCACGGCCTGGACAACATTTATCAAGCACCACAAAATACGGTTACCACTCCCTGTTCAGAATTATGGCGCCGGATGTTTATTTGGTATAATGGCCAGGTCAATCCATGTGAGACGGATTACAAATCAACGCTGTCTGTGGGTAATATCGGAGAAAAATCCATTGCCGAGGTATGGTCCAGTGAGAAATACAACAAACTTCGCATGGCCCATGCTAATAAGCAGCGCATTGGGGTATACCCTTGTAACCGGTGTGTTGTCACTTAAGAAAGTGGAGATATAAAAATGTTGCCCCTTAAAACACATCTTGCCCGTCTGGAACGGGTTGCTAACCCGCAAGAGATCCGTTTGAATTACTTGCGCCTTGACAAAAATGAGAATATTATCCCTTTGCCCTCCCGGCTGGTTTCAAAGTTTCGTCGGTATATTACGGCCGGTGTGCTTTCGGCCTATCCTGAGGTGACATCGCTTTATAGTAAGACGGCCCGATACGCGCAATGTGCCCCGGAGAATATTTATCTCGGAGCGGGTTCGGATGGCATCATTAAGGCGGTTTTTGAGGTTTTTGTCAATCCGATGGATACCGTGGTTCTGGTGAGCCCGACTTACGCGATGTTTTATGTGTATGCCAAGATGTTCCAGGCTAATCTTGAGGAGGTTTTTTATGACCGCGATCTTTCCTTGCCCGCAGAAAGGATCATAGAAAAGATCGAGACAAAATGTCCCAAACTGGTTTGTATAGCCAACCCCAACAGTCCAACGGGCACAGTGATCGATGCAAAAGATTTAGAGCGAATTATCCAGGTAGCTAGCCAATACAACGCCATTATTCTTATTGATGAAGCGTACTTTGTTTTTTATCCCAAAACCTGCGCGGGATTGATCAAGAAATTCCCCAACTTGGTGGTGACGCGGACTTTTTCAAAAGCGTTGGGGCTGGCATCCGCCCGTTTGGGTTTCGCCATTGGGTCCAAGGATCTCATTGCGTGTTTGCAAAAGGTCAGGCCGATGTATGAAACCAACGCCTTCGCTGTCAAATTTGCTGAATTTATCTTGGATAACGCAAATATCGTTAAGAAGATTGTGGCAATGGCCATGGAAGGAAAAAGTTACCTTGAGAATCAACTCCAGCAAGAGGGATTCCCTTATTTTAAGAGTTATGCCAATTTTGTCCTTATTGATACGGGCTCCGCTCAAAAGGCTTTACAAGTCGCCGAAGCCTTGAAAAGAAAGAAGATCTTGGTAAAGGCGGGATTCGGGTTTGCCCCCATCGCGGGCTGTATCCGGATCAATATAGGCAACGTTGAACAAATGAAAAAATTCCTGCGCGCCTTGAAACAGGTGGCCAGGGCACAGAAAGGAACATCGGAGGAGACAATATGAAAGTCACAGTGTTCGGAGGTTCTGGTTTCTTGGGCAGTCATGTCGCGGATGTCTTGACGGACAGGAGGCACAAGGTAACCATTTTTGACAAGATGCCTTCCGTTTATTTGAGAGATGGCCAGGAAATGATCATCGGCGACGCCCTTGACCTTAACGCGGTCCGCAACGCCGTTAAAGGGGCTGATGTCGTTTATAATTTTATCGCTTTGGCGGACATCGACGAAGCGAGCACCCGACCGATTGACACAGCTCGAGTCAATATCCTGGGAAATGTTAATATCCTGGAGGCGGCAAAGGACGCCGGCATTAAGAGGTTCATTTATTCGAGCTCTATTTATGTTTACAGCGATGCGGGGTCTTTTTACAGAAGCAGCAAGCAGGCCTGTGAATTGTTTATCGAGAATTATGAGAAACTTTATGGCCTCGATTACACGATTTTAAGATACGGATCGCTTTATGGTCCGCGTTCGGATGAGCGCAATTGGATTTATAAGGTCTTAAAGCAGGCCATATTAGAAAAGAAGATCATCCGTGAGGGCAATGGCGAAGAAATCAGGGAATACATCCATGTCCAGGACGCGGCGAAGCTCAGTGTCGACATCCTCGGCGATGAGTACCGAAATCGCAGGATCATTATTGCGGGCAATGAGCAGATCAAGGTCAAAGATTTGTTGACGATGATGAAAGAAATATTAAAAGGCGAGGTCGATATTGAGTTTATACCTGCCAAACAAAATAATCATTATGAGATCACCCCATACGTTTTTAATCCTCAGATAGCCACAAAGATGCGCGGCAAGGAGCATTTGGATATGGGGCAGGGGATCTTGAACATTTTAAGCGAGCTTCATCGCAAGCACGTGGTCTGTAAGACTGATAATATCGCCAGATAGATTTCTTATGAATGTTCTCTGTGTATTTGATTCCAGCATAAATGTTAAAAAACTTCCGCTTAAAGCGTTTGGGGCAGAAGATGTAGTCTATTTGTTTCCCCTGACTTCAAGCGATTCATTGGTTGAGGTTCTGGTGCGTGAAATCGGTAAAAGGGCCCACAGCGTCCAGGTCATCTCCTCGGCGGAACTTGTTAGTTCGTGCGCTGAAGTTGTCCGGGGAAAATACCTGCGATTTATTGCTGAATTGCCGCAGCGGATCAATGTCGGCGGCAAAAGTTTGAAGGAATATTTTCGTCTGAATAAAACATTGAGCATGTGGTGGCTAAGTTCCATCGCTGAGAAGAGCACCTTAAATTCAGGCGCTTTCAATGCTCTTGTCCAACTGGAGGCGATCACAGGCAGTGTTACAAGCAGGAAAATAACAAAGATCGTTTTAGGATGCCAATGTGCGCGAATCCGCAGGGCCATTAAAGATTTTTGCAAGAAACATCTCATAAAGGTGCGATTTGCCTCCACTCAGAATGAGAGGAGTTTAAAGTTGTCTGTTAAGAATTTTCAAGGTCTTTTTTATCTCAAGCATATCTTGATATTGTGTTCCTGCGTTCTCAATATCGTTCTCAGGACATGTAAGATCAAAAAGGCTGTCGGCCGGTCCAATCGTTCATTGGACCGCGAAAATCCTTTGCTTTTTGTGACGTATTTCCCTTATTTTGATGTTTTGTCGGCACAGAAAGGTATTTTCAGAAACAAATTTTTTGCCGGCCTGGATGATCCTCTGCGCGAGCAGGGAAGGTCCGTCATATGGGCGGCCATCTATGCGCAGAATAACAGCATTTCCTTGGATGAATCGTTGAAATTCGCCAGACGATTTATCGAAAACGGCAATAAAATCTTTTTTATAGAAGAGTTCAACGGTTTGTTTTCTCATCTGAAGGCATTGTGGATGATGGGGATCATGGTGTTTCGATTTTTGAGGATCGAAGGCCTTGTCCGTCGGGAGTATGAAATCGGCAATTATAATTTCTATCCGTTATTTAGAGATGAATGGTATTTGTCTTTCGTCGGCAAGGGCGGGTACATGGCGCTTTTGTATTTTTATGGATTTCAGGAACTGCTAAAGAAAGTTAAGGCGAAAAAATGTTTATATTTTTTGGAAATGCAAATATGGGAAAAGGCCTTAATATTTGCCCGCGACAGTTTAGGAGTTGATACATCGATGCTGGGGTATCAGCATGCAACGATTTCGCGGTTTCTCTTGAATTATTTTAATGATCAAAAAGAAATCGCGGGTGGGGGCCCCTATCCTGCGGCCCGGCCGGATAAAATCATCTGTAACGGGCGGATTCCCTACAATTACATGCTTGAGAGCGGATGGCCAGTGAGCCAATTGGAGGTTGTTGAAGCGATAAGGTATAATCATCTGAAACTTTATATGAAAACAGATTGGCCGCGCAAGAGAGATGTCATTCTGTTGGCCTTCTCAATCAGTATCGAAGAAAGCAGTTCGATCCTTACAGTTGCCTGCGAGGCCTTTAAGAACATTCAGGATGTTGAAATTTGGATTAAGCCACATCCATTTTTGTCAATTCAAAAGGTTCTGGAAATGGCCCGGATTGATCCCGCCAAGCTGGATTTCCAAATCAAAAATGACCCCATTGAGAATTTACTGCCAGAGGTCAAGATTGTCATCGCCGGAGAATCGGGGGTTTCCATAGAAGCATTGCTGTTTGGGTGTTTTGTTGTCAGTATCAACACCCCGGAGCGCATCAACATGTCTCCGCTTAAACATATTGACAGCCGGTTGGTGCGAACCGTTTATTCTCCCCAGCAGCTGCGAGAAATTGTCAGGGATATTCTGACAGACGATACAAGTCATGGGAAATATAGGGCAGAGACAGAGGAGCTTGTTAACAGATTCCTGTTTTTGGATCAAAGTTCGCAGGTGCCGGAGAAATTTCTCCGGGTACTACAGAATTAGGCCATGATAAATAAAATCATTTACCCATTTCTAGAAGTTCGGCCGGGTTTTTGGATCTGTTTATATGCCGTTCTGCAATCATTTTTATATTTTCAACCGTATGACCACAGTACGGCAGGGGCATTTTATTTTTTGGCATATGACGGTCAATTATTCCCAGCAGATACGGTGCGGACATCGACTTTGGGGACGTCGACAGTTTTTTATCATTTCATGCATTTGGTCCTGGGTGATAAAATGATTGATCCATTTTATTTATTCATCCCTTACCTGATAACCTGCTTGTTGATCGCGTGGTCAGTTTATCTGGTCGGTGAATTGATCTCTGGAGGGAAGAAGGGGGGGGGCATTTTGATGCTGGCGTTTCTTCTGGTGGAAAAGCAAGCCATCGAAGGGGCCTATGTGAGTTTGATCCGTTCGGATTATAATTATCAGCATTTTACATTGCCGATTTTATTTTTTTCGATCTATTTTTTGCTCAAAGAAAAATATTTCTACTCCACGCTGTTATTGGCCATTTCTTTGTATTTTCACCTTAAAACTCCCGTTGCTATCGTTTTGGCGCTGATACCATTTTTTATATACAAGATATATAAAAACCTTGGGATAATCCGCAGCCTGATATTTCCTTTTCTGGTGGCGCTCCCGAAGGTTTTTTCTGTTGTGGCCGAAATGGGTAATCAAAGCTTTACTCCGCCGGAAAGGAAGGAATTCCTGGATTTGATGATACACCGGGAACAAATTGAGGGTAGTATGTATTTGAACCAAGCCGGGATTACTAATTTAATTGTTTATTTGGCAATAACGGCCATAGGATTATGGACGACGCGGTTTGTACAAGACAGAAACATCCGGCGTATTATTTACTGGGGTCATGCGGGAGTCTTTTTTGCTTTTGGGATCGGCATTCTATTGTTTGCTCTCCATCATTTCTGGCGGCCATTGGGAGAAGTAGTTGTGATGGGGTATTCTCGAGCCAGCATTTTGGGGCTGCTCTTTACAACAGCGACTGTTTCCTTGTATTTCTCCAAGCTTTTGGAATCCGGTCTGTATCATAAGCGGTCTCTATGGATGTTTGTCTTATTGTTTATATTTTTGTTTGTTGCCGCCAATAATTTATACTGTCTTTCTTTTTCTTCTGTTGGGAGCAAGATACTGGGTGTCAAAACGCTGAGCAAATTATTATTTGCCCTTATTGCTGCGGGAGTCATTGTTTATGCTGTAAAAAGTCATCAGTATCAGTTCTCTCCCAGCTCATTGGCTATGCTTGTTTTGCTTGTGGCATTAAGTTTCGTTTCTTTAAAGGGTGTTGCCATGGTTTATCGGTCGTATAAAATGGGGTATCCCTATTTCCCTTTTAATCCCGGGTTAGCTTACTTTGATAAAGATCTGCAGGAGGCCGGTGATTGGGCCAGAAATCATACTGAGAAAAGCGCATTGTTTTTGGTAATTGCCCAAAGGGAAGATGAGACCATAAATTATTGCCCTGCGAGTTTCAGAAACAAATCGATGCGAAGCGTTTGGTGTTCGGACTTGGTTGGAGCTTATGGCAATGTGGCGGCTTTTAGGGAGTGGAAACGGCGGGAGGATATTTACAAACAGCACCTGAAAATGCCATTTGAGCAATGGGCATCGTGGATTCCGCAGGAAAATATTGATTACGTCCTTTTGCCTAAAGGATTAGTCGGCTGGCGCGAGTATAAAGTGGTTTTTGAAAATAAAAATTATATTATTTACAGTATGAAGAAAGAAATATAATTTAAGTGGATTTATTCATCCAAGGAGGAAAGGTGAATTTAAAAGACAAGAAAATCCTTATCACAGGTGGATTGGGCTTTATCGGGTTTAATGCCGCATGTTATTTCGCAAAGAATAACAGGGTTTGCGTCGTTGATGATTGTAGCAGGATCGGCGTTGAAAATAATATTGAATTGCTTGATAAATTCAATATTGAATTTCATCATGTAGACATAGCCCGTTTCCGGGAATTAAAAGATGTTTATTTTTCCTTCCAGCCCGATGTGATCTTGCATATGGCAGCCCAAGTGGCGGTTACGCTTTCCATTGAAAATCCGTATCGTGATTTTCGTACAAATCTCCAGGGGTCGTTTAATCTTTTGGAATTGGCAAGAACCGCTTCTCGCAAGCCAATTTTTCTTTATGCTTCAACGAATAAGGTTTACGGTGGCAGTATAGATGAGTTTGCATTAAAAGGTGGCAGATATGTCTCTACCCGCTATCCTAACGGTTATTCTGAAGAGTCCCAGCTCTCTTTTGAAACCCCTTATGGCTGTTCCAAGGGTGCGGCCGATCAATATGTCATCGATTATTTTAAGACATACGACATCCCGTCGGTGGTCTTTAGACAGTCTTGCATATATGGTCCGCATCAATATGGCATGGAAGACCAGGGGTGGGTCGCTTGGTTTGCCATTTGTTCTGTTTTTAATAATCCCTTGACCATTTTTGGTGACGGATGCCAGGTGCGGGATGTTTTATATGTTGATGACCTGATTGAGTTATATGAACAAAGTATCCTTAATATCGACAGTGTGAAAGGCCATGCTTTTAATGTCGGAGGAGGCCCTGCCTTCACATTGTCTCTCAATGAGCTTGTTAGGATGCTGGAAGAGAAAAGGGGTGGTTCGCTGGATATTTCTTATGCAGATTGGCGACTGGGCGATCAGAAGGTTTACATCTCAGATATTCGCAAGGTGGAGGCTTTACTGGGATGGAAATCGAAAACTTCTCCCGTTGAAGGGATCAAGAAGTTGCTTGAATGGATTGTGAGTGAACGCGCGCGGATCCGTCGGGTCTGGGAAAAACAAAAGAACCTCAAAAATCAATTTGGTGTGTCCGTTGTTATCCCGGCTAGGAATGAAGAGGCATGTCTTCCAGCTGTTTTAAGTGAAATAAGCCTTTATTTGCAGAGTTCATCGGATAATATGGAGGTCATTGTGGTCAATGACCGCTCAACAGATCGAACAGTTGAGATAGCAAAACAATATCCGTTTGTAAAAGCAATTGATAATAAGTATGGGCCGGGCAAGGGCGCGGCGTTACGGTCGGGATTTGATGCCGCTAAGGGGACCTATATCGCTATGATGGACGCGGATTTCTCGCATGACATCGCCGATTTGCGTTATATGTTTGATGAGGTAAAAAGGCACAAGGGGCTGGTAATCGGTTCCAGGCTTATCGGAGGAAGCGAAGAATATACGCGAGTGAGGGCGTTCGGCAACGTCATTCTCACCTGGTTATTTGGTTTTGTGCATGGACGCTATTTGTCCGATGCCTTAAATGGCTTTAAGGTTTTTCATCGTGATGTTTATACCCAATTTCAATATACGGCACAGGCGTATGAGATTGAAATAGAGTTATTGGTAAATACGTTGAGGTTAAAGAGGCAAATTAGCGAAGTTCCTTCCCGAGAGCGTGCACGTATGGGGGGTCGGGTAAAATCATCCATTGTCAGGCATGGCACGCTTTTTATGCTTCGGATTTTTTGGGAGGCCCTCCGGAAACCTCAAGAGAGGTCCCCGCAGGTTTCAACTGGAGAGACCAGGGAAACCCCTCCCTTGGCTGAGGTGGGTCAGTTCGCAGTTCAGCAAAAGGAGATGATACGTTAAAAGTTGATTGAACGTTGGTGAAGAACTTCGGGTAATATGAATTACTCGGAGTAGATAGGTCATGGGCTGGATGCACTGTCTGGGGCACAGACCCCGTAAAGGAGATTAGCTGGTGCCTATGATCGAATGGTCACCATAGGGCATTGACCCTGGATAGGAGAATGGTGTTCACCGACTAAGATTCTACTCCGCTGTGGTTAAACCAAAATAAAGCGGAGGGAGAAAATGAGAAGAAAGATCGGGGTAGATTTGCACAAGAATAGTTTTCGGGTTTGTTATTACGAGAATGACAAGAAGTATGATTTTGAAACTCATCGCGTAAGTGTCAAAGGGCTGGAAGGTTTTAAGAAAGGGTTAAAGAAGACGGATGAGGTGGCGGTTGAATCGACGGGCAATACGGGACATTTTGTCCGGGCGATCGAGGGCGAAATTAAGCGCATCAGGGTGATCAATCCGTTCCAGTTTAAGATCATTGCGGAGTCGGTGAAGAAGATGGATGACGAGGACGCGTTAAAGATCGCCAGGTTTTTAAGCAAGGACATGATTCCCGAGGTTCGGATGAAGACAAAAGCCGAAAGTCAATTGGGGTCGTTGATCGGGACGCGGGACAAGCTGGTGAAGCTGCGGACCGCGTTGAAGAACAAAGTGCATAATATTCTCAACGCGAACGGGATCGTCACGAAGACGGAGTTATTAACTTCGGACAAGAGCCTGGAGAAGGTTTTAGGGAAAGGGCTGGACGCGTCGTATCAGTTCGAGCTGGAGATCATTGTGGGCGAGATCCGGCACCTGAATGAAGCGATCGCGAAGATCGATGGACAGATCAATGACCGTGGCCGGACGTTGAAAGGTTACGAGGGCGTAACCAGCATCGCCGGGATCGGCGGCTTGAGCGGGACGATCCTTTTGAACGCCATCGGGGATGTCAAGTACTTCCGGGACGAGAAAGCGCTGGCGAGCTATTTTGGGATTATGCCGAGGATCTACGCCTCGAATGAAACGGTACATATGGGGCGCATTACCAAGATGGGTAACAAGATCGCGCGGACGGCGCTGGTTCAATCGACGTTAATAGCGATCCGGTACAGCCCTTATTTGAGGGCTTTTTACGACAGTTTGAAGGCGAAGAAGGGCTCGGGCAAGGCGATCATTGCGACGGCCAGGAAATTGCTCGGGATAGTTTATAACACGCTAAAGAACAATTGGGTCTTTGAAGACTTCGGGAATTATAAATTGGCGCTCAGTTGTTCTTAGCAATATCAGCCGAGTAGGATCGGTGACTTTTAACATAGGAGCAATAATGAAGGTCGCTTTAATAGAGGTAAAGCCGATCCAGAATGAATACATCGCCAAAGAAATGGCGGGAGGATTGGGCAAGAGGATCACCCTGGGTAATAATTTCTGGGCGACATTTCTGCGCAATCAGTTGACCAATAGTTTCATCGCTCCTCCAATTAGTTTAGCGTCACTGGCTGGAGTGGCAATGGCATGCAATCATGGAATAAAAGCTTACCACATCGCCCGTATTGAGGACATCGAAAGAGATACCGATATCGCCATTGTTTTAAGCAGCATGGTCGACTATCACAATGAAGTCAATTTTATTCGCGGGATAAAAACGCTTTTACCTCGCTTAAAAGTGATCGTCGTGGGTTCTTTTGCCTCAGCTATGCCTGAGATCTATGCGGGGGAGGCAGATTGTATCATTAAAGGAGATTCAGAATTGGCTGTCCAGAAAATTCTTTCGGAAGGATTTCCAGTCGAGAAAATTATCGTTTCTGAAAGGCCCGAAGATTTAAACACTCTTCCTATGTTGAATTGGGAGCCGTTTATGCGTAACGGCTATTATGCCCGACGACCATTTTCAAAGGAGTTGGGCGTGGGGATCCAGAAGTCCCGGGGTTGCAGTATGACCTGCAATTACTGTCCCTACGCTGCTTTTTATGGCAAGGCAAGGCATTTCGACAGTGATTATGTTCTGAAGATGCTTGAACATTATCATGATAGACATCAGATCAATTATTTTATGTTTCGTGACCCTAATTTTGGGGAGAACCGGAAAGAGTTCCATGTTTTCATGGAAAAATTGATTAATAGCGGTTTGAAAATAAACTGGAGTTGCGAGGCGCGTCTTGATACGTTCAAAGAAGACAGCGATTTTGGACTCATGGCGAAAGCGGGATTACGTTACATTATCACTGGAATAGAAAGCAGCGATGAAGAGTTGCTTAAACAAAATCTCAGAAGGCCGATCAAGAAAGAAGACGCCTTCAGAAAGCTCAAAGTGTTAGAAAGATCGGGTGTGATTGTCCAGACCAATTACATTTTGGGGTTTCCCCATGAGACGCAGGAAAGTGTTTATAAAACTATCGAGTATGCAAAACAGCTTAATTCCATGTTCGCGACTTTTCATGTCTTCACACCGCAGCCTGGCACCAAGATATTCGATGATTATAAAAACAGATTGCTCGGCCTCGATTGGCAAGAGTTCAATTATTCCAACCTTGTCTGGGGGCATGATACGCTTACTAAAGATTTTCTCGACAAAATAACAAGCAACGCGTATGTGGAATATTATTTCAGGCCCAAGTGGATGTTAAAGCATACCGGCAGGCTGCTAAAGACGGTCTTCTGATGAGCACGGTTCTGGTAACAGGCAGGAATGGTTTTATCGGGCGGGAACTGGTTCGGCATTTAAAGAAGACACATAAAGTAATCTCTGTCGTTCGTCATCGGGCAAAGGATCTTGATTATAATAATGAGGAGCTTATTCAGAAGGACCTTCGCGCCGTCAATCTTGAAGATATAAAAGGCCGGCGGATCGATATTATTGCGCATCTGGCGGCGCATATTCGCGGTAGTTCATTAGGCATTGAGCAAAACAATATCCGAAGTTCCGAGAATATTTTTAATATCGCCGAATCATTGAATGTTCCCGTTCTCTACGTGAGTTCTGTGAATGTATTATTTGAGAATGCCCTGGGAGGATATGCGCGATCAAAGAAGATATGTGAAGAATCACTTAAAAAGCGGAGGTTGCATTATTTAATTATTCGCGTCCCACTTGTGATCGGAGGGGGCTCACCATCTGTAAGAAGAATCAGGACATTTTATGGGAGATTTTCTTTTTTCCCATTGTTGGGGCCTCAGCAGGGGAAAGTTCAGCCTGTTGCGATATCGTCGTTAGTTGAGATTTTATTGTCAAAACTAAATAGTGGTGACTTTCGCGATGAGACCATAAATGTTGTGGGGGTAAAAAAGTATTCTTATCGCGCAATCATCGAAAATCTTTTGAGAGAAAAACGGCCTGTTCGCTTTTTGAAGGTGCCTTTGCCCATTGCTTTGTGGCTTGGGCGTCTTGGAACGGTGTTCAAACTATCGGGATGTGTATCGCCCGAGGAGATAAAAAGTATTAATATGGACAAAATTATCGAAAAGTTCGATCCTCTTATTGGACAAACTGTGTTTATTGAGAATGACGAGGAGACTTTATTTACCTCTCCATGTTAAGAGCGATTATTTTTGATTTTGACGGTGTGATCTGCGAATCGCTGGCAGCGAAAACGAAGGCATTCCGCAAGCTGTTCGAGAATTATCCTGATAAACTGGATGAAATACTCAAGATCCACATCGACAACGGCGGGATGAGCCGTTATAAAAAGTTTGAATTGATTTTTAAAGATATCCTGAAGAAAGAATTGACGGAACAGGAATCCCGAAGGCTGGGACAAATGTTCTCTGAGTATTGTTATGCGGAAGTCGCGGCATGCCCTTTTGTCGAGGGGGCATATGAATTCCTGAAGAAATATCATGATAAATTATTTTTTTTTATTGTTTCAGGAACCCCTCAGGAGGAAATGAGTTCATTGGTTCTTGACAGAAAATTGGATGCTTTTTTCAAGGGAGTCTATGGTTCCCCACGAGTTAAAGACGAATTGATTACCACGATCTTGCGGCAGAATAACCTCGCTAGAGAACAGGTTGTCTTTATCGGTGATTCAGTTAACGATCAGCAGGGAGCCATGAAAGCAGGGGTGACCTTCGTCGGGAGGATATATCAGGGAGATGCTAACCCTTTTACGGGTTTAAGCGAAGGGCAGATTATCAGAAATATCAAAGAGCTCGAGGTTGTCTTGCGGCGACAGAAATTGATCCCAACGATAGAAAATTAATTCAGACTGATTAAACCACCTGCTAAGCAGGTGGTGATGGACAAATGGCTAAACCAATTATTAATGTTTTTGAAAAGTCCGATCGGCGAAGCCGAAATTCCTGGCGTAAGGCCACCACTTTTAGTGGTGGATAGTCAGGAATTAGGACTTTTCTTTACTTCGTCATCTAGGCGCATGTATTATCCTGGACGGTGAAATAATCTCAATAAAGGAAATCTTATTATGTCACTTAAAGTAATGCTAATTTACCCAAATTTAAGGGGGATGAACATGTTGCCTCCTGCCATCGGATTGTTATCGGCAGTTTTGAAACAACAAGGATTCACGGTTAAATTGTTTGATACGACATATTATGAGCGACTTGATGACGAACATGCTGAGGCCGATTCGGATCAGATGAAAGTGGAGAAACTTATGGCCAGACCTTTTAAAATGCCTAACGAGGTGACTATAAAAACAACCAATGTTTTCACAGATTTCAACAATGAGGTTAGAGCATTCGGGCCGGATTTATTGGCGATGTCGGCTACTGAAGATATGTTTTTGTTGGGAATAAAGCTTTTAAGGACATTGGGGAAAGATAAACCTTTAACTATTTTGGGGGGTGTTTTTGCTACTTTCGCTCCAAAATTGGCTTTGAGTTATCCTGAAATTGACCTTGTGTGCAAAGGAGAAGGGGAGGATGCGCTTAGGACATTGTGTGAACGACTGCAAAGCGGACAATCTTATGAAGATATACCTAATCTTTGGGTGAAGCGAAAGGATGGGACAATTAAGGTAAACAATACGCGTATGGTTGATATGAATGCTAATCCGCTTATTGATATGTCTATTTTTGAGGAAGCCAGATTTTACAGACCGATGGGCGGACGGGTTTGGCGAATGTTTCCCGTGGAAACGCATCGTGGATGCCCATACACGTGTACTTACTGTAATTCCCCCTCCCAGATGAAGTTGTACCAGGAAGAAGAAGGAAAGTCTTACCTTCGCAGGAAGACTTTTGAAAATATGCGTAGGGAATTGCTCTTTTATAAAGAAGAAATGAAGGCCGAATATTTATATTTCTGGGCGGACACTTTTTTCTCTTGGAAGCAGGGAGAATTTGAAGAGTTTGCTGAAATGTATGAGAATATTGGTTTGCCCTTCTGGTGTCAGACAAGAGTTGAGACAGTGATTTATGAGAGGTTCAAAAAACTAAAGGAGCTAGGCTGCGCACGTATTTCTTTCGGCGTTGAGCATGGGAATGAAGAATTTCGGAAACGGGTTTTAAAACGGGTAGTTTCCAATGAATTAATGATACGAAATTTTAAGATCCTCAATGATGTCGGTATCCCTTTTAGTGTTAATAATGTTATGGGTTTTCCGCACGAAACTTATGAGTTGGCTTTCGATACCATTGAACTGAATCGTCAGATCGATTCCGCCGATCGTAATGCCTATGCATTCACTCCTTTTGCCGGGACTCCTTTGCGGACCATTTGCAACGAACTCGGTTACACTAAAGAAAGTGACGTTGTTCATTCGATCTTTGTGAGCGGTTCTCTTCTGGAAATGCCACAGTTCCCGAGGGAGAAGATAAGGGGTCTTTTAAGAACATTTAATCTGTATGTAAAGTTTCCGAAATCGCGTTGGCCGGATATTAAGCGCGCTGAAGAGAATACTCCAGAGGGCAACAGGATTTTCAATGAATTAAAGGCAGAATTCGTTGAAAGATTCTGGAGCCATGAAGATGAAGATTTTGAAGCATCCGCCCAAGAAAAGTCTTTTGGAGTTCCCATGAGCCAATAGTCGTGGCTTGTCATGGATTTTTCATTTAAGGATGGATCATTGTGAATCCTTTGGTCAGTGTTGTTATAACAACGCATAATCGAGCTGAATTAGTTTTTGAAACTGTCCAGAGTGTTCTGGAACAGACATATAAGAATATTGAAATCATTGTCATAGATAATGAGTCGACCGATGATACGCGCAAAAAGTTTGAAGGGTTAGACCGCAGGGTAAGGTATGTTCATAAAAAAAATGAAGGTGCATGCAAGGCGCGAAATGTCGGCATCACCCTGGCCCAAGGGGAGTATATAGGCTTCCTCGATAGTGATGACTTGTATTTGCCGGGAAAAATAAAATTTTGCGTGGAATATCTCGATTCCCACCCCAATTATGGGTTGGTGCACACAGCGGCCTATTTTATTGATGAAAAGGGGCAGGTTTTAGAAGAATATTCTCACTCCCAAAGTCGGCATCTTGGAAACATTACACATCGTTTATTGCTTAGAAATTATATCTGCAATTCCACCGTGGTCGTCAGAAAGACGTGTTTTGAGCGGGTAGGCCTGTTTGATGAAGGGATTTTTGCCCCGGCAGATTGGGATATGTGGCTGAGGTTGTCCGAAAACTATGGAGTCGGATACATAGGATTGCCATTAACAAAATACCGTGTTTCCAACAATTATATTTTGAAGAATTTATCAGCATCAAAAGCAGAAGAGGTTAGAGTTTTGGAAAAATATTTTACCCGTAATGCGCGTGATGAGTCTTTCCGCGGGCGGGCTTTTTCCGGTTTACATTTGCGATATGCGCAGGCATATCTGATCTCTGGCGAATTGAAACAATTTAAGGAAGAGATTGTGAAATCTTCGCGAGTTTACCCGCTTAATTTAAAGAGTATTTTTATGGCTGTTCATTTCTTTCTGTTGCGCAAGGATCTGGTTAGAAGATTGAGTCACAAAATTATAAGAAACTATAAACAAATTGGGAGCCAGATACGTTGAGCAGTTCCTTAAAACCACTTCGTTTCTTTCAGGGCATCTTCAATGTCCAGCTTGTTTCGACGGTCGGTTTTTATCTTATTGTGACGTATAGTGCGCTTTGTTCAATCTTTACAAAATCTTTCGCCCAACTCAACCTAAGACCTTCCTTCCTTAATTTCCCCATGTTTATTGGTGAAATCCTGTTGATGGTTTGTTTTCTTTTGCTTGCTCTCAAGTGGAGGCTGGAGAAAAAGAGCCTCACTTGGGCGCATGCAGGCATCCTGATTTATTTCTTATGGATTTTATGGAAAGCATTGAAAGGGTATCACGATTATCAGAATAACCCGCTTGCGTTCCGTAATGCGGCGCTTTTTTATTATGCGCTATTTGCCTTGATTGGATATGAATTCTGGGACAGGAAGTTATTTGGTCGTTTAGTGGTTGTATGGTTGCTGGCGGCCTTGTTAATTATAAAATTCTTTATTAGCATTAATAATTATTTCGTTTTTCCGTATCTTATTTTAGGGTTGATACTTGTGCGCAGGCCCAAAAACGAATGGCTCAAGCTAGTGTTGCTTGCGCTTCTTTTGTATACACCTGCCTTTTATTTTGAGCCAAAGAATTTTTTAACTATTGATTTCTTTTTTGCCGGCGGTCGGGCCAGGGTTTGGGGGCATATCTTTGCTTTTGCAGTGTTATTTTTTGTGTTTTTATTCAGGTTCATCCCTTGGCCGCGTTTGGGTAAAATAATATTTTTTCTTGGATTCCTCGGCCTTTTAGGTGCGGGATTGGCCAGATATTCCGACAAGAATGCGCTGGAATCAATGTTGAAATTCAGGAACGTGATTGGAGAATTTCGAAAATATAATACTGTAGTGCTATCTAAAGAGAATGGGGATAAGCCCGTGGAATTGACGGCGCGTCTTTACTCCAAGGAGGATCAGGGGTTTGCTGACAATACATTTCTTTTTTTGAAGAATTTTAACTTGTCTCATCGCAGCAGGGTGGTTGAAAGAATGGGAGATTTGCAGAATTTCGCAATAGTTGTTGAAAAGGCCAAGACAGAAAGCATGGCAGATGTTATTAAGATTATAGATGAACAAAGGGAATACTTGCGTGATGAGTTGCGTCAACATATGAAGGTTGAATGGGAGGGCGTTAACAAGAAGATAGAAGAGGAATTCCAGGAGTTGAAGAAAATGATTGATCAAAAAATAAAAGATAATGACACGCGGACACTGCTCTTGAAAGAAGTGGACGATAGAGTCGGGGGGGTAGTCAAATCGCTTGAAAATAAACAACAAGAATCTAGCGGGCGGGGGATGGGATTAATGGAGAAAAGATACGACAATATTAAAGAGAAAGCCGCTGATATGATTCGACAAAGGAAAGTGCGTCAGATAAAAGGGGGGATTAGTAATTCAGGGTTGAAGGATGAAATCACATTAAATGCTGCGCTGGGATTGGCGGAAGACAGAGATGAGGGAGGTTATCGGACATTAGAAGCTGCTTATAATAGCATGTTATTCAGATTGTTTATCTGGCGGGATATGGCCGATGATTTGTTGAGGACGGATTTTCCTTGGAGCATGTTAGGGGGTGTGAGTTTTGGGTATCCGCAACGCTCAAAGTCGCTGGAGATCATCGGGTGGGCTCGCCGGGAATGGTCCCGTGATGGTTGGATAGCTCCCCATAACTCCTTTTTGCATATGATTTATCGGGGAGGGATCGTAGGGCTGATATGTGTGCTTGGCATAACAGCAGGCATAATATTTTTGTTAAAGGAATTCATTCGCCTTAAGTCTTTGACGGGGATCTTACTTGTTACCACATTCATTTATTGGGTCACTATTGCTAATTTTCTGGTATTTCTGGAGGTCCCTTATAATGCAATTCCGTTCTGGGCACTATTAGGCATGACATTCGCCTATTATAAAAGCATCTATGAAAAATCGCCTCAAAGTGAGGTCTTATGAATTGGAAAAATAAAAAAGTATTGGTGACCGGATCGGACGGATTTATCGGCAGTCATTTGGTAGAGGAGCTTTTACGCAGGGGAGCTGATGTCAGGGCCTTCGTTTATTATAATTCCTTTAATCATTGGGGATGGCTGGATACCTTGCCAGGTAGCATGAGAAAGAAAATTCAAGTTTTCTCGGGAGATATTCGTGATCCCAATGGCGTTATGGAAGCGGTCAAGGGGATGGACACTGTTTTTCATTTGGCGGCCTTGATCGGCATTCCCTTTAGTTATAATTCGCCGGACAGCTATGTGGATACTAATATTAAGGGGACTTTGAATGTTTTACAAGCAGCCAGAAACTGGAGTATCAGGAAGCTGGTACATACCTCTACCAGTGAGGTTTATGGTACGGCCCAGTACGCCCCCATTGATGAAGATCACCCCATCAACCCGCAATCGCCGTACGCTGCCACCAAGTCGGCAGCTGACAGTTTGGCATTATCATTTTATCGTTCATTTGATTTTCCTGTGACCATTTTACGCCCTTTCAATACTTTTGGGCCGCGCCAATCGGCAAGGGCGATTATACCGACTATCATCACCCAGATTTGTTCGGGACAGAAAGTAATTCGATTGGGCAACTTGGATGCGAAACGGGATCTCAATTATGTTAGAAATACAGTGGATGCTTTCATTCAAGTGGCGGAAGAAAAAGACACCAACGGACAAGTGTTCAACACAGGAAGTGGAGTGGAAATATCGATAAAGGAATTGGCAGATATGATCCAATCCATTCTTGGTCGTAAAGTAAGGATCCTGGTTGATCAGCAGCGGTTACGTCCCGTCAAAAGTGAGGTGGGAAGGTTGATTTGTGATGCTTCGAAAATCCATTCGGTTTGTGGATGGAAAGGGCGCAAGACGATGCAGGAGGGGCTTAAGTTGACGTGCGACTGGATCAAGGCAAATTTGGACCGATATAAAACCGATATTTATAATATATGAGTTTTAATCTTAAGATCGAACGGGTAAAAATTTATGCGTAAAATCCAAGCTATTATACTGGCCGGAGGGAAAGGTTCGCGACTCCGTCCTTATACCACGGTTCTGCCCAAACCTTTAATGCCTTTAGGTGAATTCCCGATAATTGAAGTTATTATCCGGCAATTCAAACATTATGGTATTGAGAATATCGCGATTTCCACCGGCCATCTGGCCGAGCTGATAGAGGCTTATTTGGGCAACGGAAGAAAATGGGGCGTAAAAATAAGTTATGTTCGGGAGACTCAACCGTTAGGGACGGCAGGAGCGATCAAGCTGGTTAAGAATGTAGAGGAAGACTTTTTGGTGATCAATGGCGATATCCTGACGGATCTAAATTTCACCGATTTGATCGAACATCATAAAAGAAATAAATTTGCAGCCACGATCGCTGTTAAAGCGCGCAAGGTAAAGACAGATTTTGGTGTTATTGAGATGGACGCTTCTTGCGCATTGTCGGATTATATTGAGAAACCTGAACATAAATCTTTTGTGAGCATGGGGATCAATGTTCTGAGCAAACATTGTAAAGAATATATTCAAGATAATGAATCCATCGGCATGCCGGAGCTTATGCTTAAATTAAAGAACGCCAGGGAGAAAGTCTATTGTTTCCCAACCCGAGCACTCTGGCTGGATTTGGGGCGCTTGGACGATTTTGAGTCCGCACAAGAAGTCTTTGCCAAATTCAGCAAGAAGTTCCTTCAAAGCTAAAACAAATCCTTGAGCATATTTATTCCATTCTTTCTGAATTCAAGATGAAAAAACGGGTCCTTATTACAGGTGTCAATGGTTTTATCGGTCATTCCCTGTGGCAATATTTGAAGCAGAAACCTGGGATAAAAATATTCGGCTTGGACCGCAAAAGAATACACAAAGATAAAAACATTTTTCAATTTGACCTTAAGCGAAAGGTCGAGTTGGGGGTTTTGCTGTCAGATATCGCTCCGGATTATATTTTTCATCTTGTCGGCGGCAGAGTGCGTAGCAAAGGAATGTTAGCGGAATCCAATCTTCTGGCAACTCAATGTTTGCTGGATGCGGTCAGCGAAATGCCCCCCCCCCGTCCACGAGTCATTATCCCGGGTTCGGCTGCGGAATACGGGAAGATGCCTTCCGGAAAGAAAATGATCACAGAAAAAACCTGTCCTGAACCGGTAACGACTTACGGGGCGATCAAATTAAAACAAACCCAGCTGGCCTTGAATTATTATAAAAAGGGAGGGGATGTTGTTATTGCCAGGATTTTTAATGTGCTGGGCAAGGGCACGCCTCCGACTTTCGCTGTTGGTAATTTTGCCCAACAGATCGTGGCAGTCGAAAACGGAATGAAGGAAGAAATGATCGATACAAAAGATCTCGGAGGGAAAAGAGATTACCTCGATATCAAAGATGTTTGCGGGGCACTGTGGGATATCGCCCGATATGGAAAATCCGGTGAAATATACAACATTTGTTCCGGCAGGGCCGTTACCATGAAGGAGTTATTGGAGAAATTGCTGCGCTACTCGAAAGTAAAAACCATTCAGGTTAAGGAATCTCAGGACAATATCTGCACATCATTTGATGTGGCTGGTTCCAATAGAAAATTGCGGTCGGTAACCGCGTGGCGACCCAGGGCAAGCTTGGAGCAAGGCTTGAGAGAAACTCTACAATATTATAGGAACTTGAGCAGGGAAGCTGTTGATTTATGAAAATTCTTGTAGCGCATAACAATTATCTGCTGCCGGGAGGCGAAGATGCCGTTGTAAGGTCTGAAGTTGCCATGCTCAAACAATTTGGCGAAGAAGTTTTATTATATGACCGCAATAACAAGGAAATCGAAAGTGCTTCGATCTCCCGGAAAATCCAATATATCTGGGAGTTGGGGGGCTCGCCCCGAACCTATCGTGAGATCCGGTCGCTCATCAAGGGGTTTCGTCCGGATGTCGCCCATTTTCATAATATTTTCTTTAGCATAACTCCGTCAGCATATCAGGCTTGTAAAGATGAAGGAGTTCCCGTTGTGCAAAGTCAGCATAATTTCAGACTACTTTGCTCCAACGCTCTTTTTTACAGAGACAATAAAGTTTGTGAAGATTGTCTTGGCAAGAACCTGATCCCGGGAATTTATCATCGTTGTTATAAGAACTCTTTTTGGGCGTCCTATTTTCTTTCCCGGATGCTACAAAGGCATTGGCAGCGGGGAACATGGTTAAATATGGTGGATTCTTATGTTGTCGCCGCAGAATTTACCCGTCAGAAATATATCCAGGGAGGGATCCCCGCCGATAAGATTTTTGTTAAGCCGAATTTCTTTGACCAAGCTCTGCCAGAAAGCCAAGAGAAGCAAAATGATTATGTTTTGTATGTGGGGCGCTTGAGCGAGGAGAAAGGAGTGGATGTCCTTATCAATGCTTGGCGGTTTCTTGAGGGTATCCCTCTGAAGATCATGGGGCAAGGGGTTCAGGAAGAGCAGTTAAAAGGCCTGGCACGGGGCATAAAAGATATTGATTTTGTGGGGTATGTCTCACAAGACGAATATCATCATTATATGAGCGGGGCAAGGGTGATTGTTTTGCCTTCCTTATGTTATGAAAGTTTTCCAAGAGTGTTTGTTGAAGCCTGTGCGTATGGGATCCCCGCTGTGGCGAGTCGGCTTGGGAGTCTGCAGGAACTTGTTAAAGATGGAGAAAATGGTTTGACCTTTGATCCTGGGAATCCCCATGATTTAGCTCAAAAGATGCGACACATCTTAAATGACGAGAATGAATGGAAAAGAATGCGGGAAAAGGCGCTTGAAAGTTATAGAATCAAATATACTCCTCAGAAGAATTATGAAATGTTGAAGGATATTTACAACCAAGTGATCTTAAAATCAAAGACCATCGCTAAAAATGAACACCAATAAAGAGGTGTCTTATAACCGCGATTTTAGCAAGGCCTATGGGGTTGTTTTCCTGATCTGTATTTTTTATTGGCTTTATTTGTTGTTGAACACCCATATGGCCATTAAGTTTGATGCGGCGGGATACGAACAGCTGGGAGAGATGATATATAAAATGGGGTGGTTGGAATATTTCAAAACAGGTCCCAACCGTGAGCCGCTGTACTCTGCCGCTGTCGCAGGTTCCATGTATATTGGAGATTTAATATCGCGTCCCTATCAGTTTATTCAAGCGATCCTGCAAGTCGGCCTGCTTTTCTTGACTCAAATCCTGACTTTGCTTTTATTGAAAAAGCTTAAAATTAACCATTGGATAACGCTTTTTGTGATTTTATATCTAGGTTTTTCACCATCCTTGGTTAATGCCACCTTTAGTCTTTTTTCCGAGATCATAGTTATTCCTTTGGTCCCGGCGATAATTTATTTCAATGTGTTGGCTTGGGAAGCGATGCAGAACAAACCGACAGGGTGGGTGGCAATTTTGGGGTTTTGTTGTGCTTTGTTCTTTTTGTTGGCCATATTTGCCAAAGGAATTTTTCAGTACATATTTTATCTTTTTTTGATCCCTTACCTTGTTTTGCTCGTTTATTCCTGGTTTGTTAGAAGGCGCGATATTGTATTAAAAGTGTTTATTTTTGTTTTGATCGAGGTAATTATGGTAAGTCCATCGGTCATATCGTATAAAATGATGAACAGCCGGTTCAATGGCCAATATGAATTTACCAATCGTTTCGCGGAATTGCTGTATGGGAACACGGTCAAAAGGACCAATGAGATTTCCGCAAGGATCTGGGGGGCGCACATCGCTTCGATCCCGGGTGCCGGGGTCTGTAGGAAATTTTTTACTGAACAAGAGTGCCGGTATTGCGAATTTCAGCAGGCGGATGATTTGAGGAGTTCGTTGCCGGGCCTGTTAGTCGGAGTCCCTACAGATCAAAGGGTGGGGACAACGGTCGCCTATGTTGTTGAGAGATTCTGGCAAAAGCCACTGCAGTATTTGGCCTTGACTGTTATAGAAAGTTTGCGGATGCTGTTTTGGGAGTCCAGCCAGATCGGTATGGTCGAATATCCACAGTGGCTTTCAAATATCTTTAATGCAAATATATTTAGTGACGGGATTAGATTCATTGCTTCCCTGTTGACCATCTTTGCCCTGTGTTTTGTTATTTCTTATCTTTTTAATGAAAAGGGGCGTGGCCCGGTGAAGGACGAGCGCTGGCTTGTTCTTTATTTTGCGGTTTTGATGATTTTAGGTTACACGGGATTGTATGCACTGTTTTCCATTGTTACACGGTATGCTCTTGTTATTGCCCCTGTCTATCTTTTGTGTATTGCTTTTTTTATACAGAATAAGTTTCTCCCTAAAAGTCCGGCAAAAAGGCAATATCCCCATGGCATGCGATAACTTAGATAAACGGGAAATTAAGATGCTCAATATCTATTGGGTTTTAATTGCAGTTTTTTATATCATCTGGAGAATGGCCGTTGCCTGGGAGCGGTTTTTATGACCAAACCGGTGAACCCCGAGAAGACATTTTGTTATTTATTTCATGCGCCAACTCTTCTGTTGGCAATAGGATTTTTTTTCTACTGGATTGAACTGTATGGCTTGCGGGTACCTGGCGGCAGAACCACTGCAGCCGCAACGATCGCATTCTGCCTGATTTTATTTGCTGTTTTAATTAAGGATTATAAGAGCCTTGCGTCCCGGCTTAAGCCTTTGGGGGGTGATTTTGCACGACTGGATTTTTTTAATAAAATTTCATTGGGCGCTGGGTTTTTGATTGCCCTCATTATTTTGGGTGTAGGCCTTAATGCTTCATTGCTTCCTCCACACCTTATTCAGGAATTTGATACGCTTAATTATCATCTGACTTTGCCTCGACAGCATCTGATTTTAGGATCGTTTCAGCATATCCCGTGGGCTACCGCCGATCTGTACTTTTTGCCGATCGACTTTGCCTTGGCGCCTTATTGGCTAGCCACCGCATTGCCCAATAAATTACCCCAGTTTTTGTTTTTTACCGGACTAGTCTTTGTTTCCATGAATTTGGTAAGGATTCTTTCGAACCGAAATGTGCTGAGTTCATTTTTAATCGTTCTTGTTATTCTTGGGTCCCATAATGTTGGCATACAGCTGGGGATTGCCATGTTGGATGTGGTGATATGTTATTTGCTGGTTGCTGCCCTGGACAGTTTTTTAAATGGCAAATTGTTCCTTTGCGCCATTGAATCAGCTTTTTATTTCTGGTCAAAATCATTTATTCCCCTTCAAATTTGTCTTGTGGTATTTGTTTTGTTGGGGTTATATATGGTATATCGGAAGGCAGGATTTAAAGACAGTGGCTGGACATTTGATGATTTGGAATACAATTTTTATTCTAAATCGGGAGATTTTAAAAGAGCTCTGACAAAATTTGCCGGTTATTTTTGCATCGTGAGTTTTGTGGTGGCAGGTCCATTCGTGGCAAAGTCATTATATTACGCCGGGACACCATTATTCCCCTTTGGAGTGGGCGCTTTGGCCATTAATCAATCCATTGATAAGAATTCTTTGGAATGGCGATCCCTGGTCAGAAAGACACAGGAAGTCCTCGCCACCAAAGATCAGTATGGCTCTGGCCGTTCACTGCTGGAGTTTTTACGTCATTTTTGGCTTATTGCGGTGCCTGAAAAGGGAGTGAATAACCGATATGATTATCCGGTGGGCTTGATGTATTTGCTGTTTTTGGGCCCCTTCATATATTTCGTGAGTAAAGCGTTTGTAAATAAACGCTTTGTTGTTATACCTTTATTCATAGTGGCTAATTGGATGATTTGGTGGTGGGGTTCTCATCAAAGTCGTTTTTTGTTTGTCCCTATTGTGTTGTTGTTTATTGTCGTTGTGTCACATATAAAATATCATTCAAAGATTTTTATAACCTGCGTTTTAATATCGGTTGCCTTGGTCGGGCTTTCGGTTTTTCGTGCGCATAAAAGGGATTTTGGATTGTCGGCCATGGAGGTCTTGCGGGAAAAGGACAGGGAGTTGTTGGCATTGTCCCAAACAGCGAGGAAGGGAGAAACCATCAAATTGCAGTTTTTTGATGCCGCGTTCGCTGATTTTCCAATAGATGTTGTGAATAGTGAATCTATTTTTGTGTTGGAGCATTAAAAATGAATTATTTACAGTTTATAATGTTCTTGTTTTACGGATTATCTGTCCTTATTTGCGGCATCTTCCTTTACGGGATGATTAACCCGAAAAAGAACGATTTCATCAATTTTAGCCTCTATGCGGGGGAGTCATTCTTACTGGGCAGTATTTTCCTGATCGGAGAAATGGTCCTTTTCTCGATCCTCGGGTTATATAGCGGACCATGTCTTTGGGGACTCGTCTTTATAAATTATGGTCCTCTTTTTTTCAAACAGGTTCGAAATGCATTAAAAGGTTTTTGGGAAGCTTTATGGAAATTCAGCATTCCAAAAACCATATTTATCGGGCTCCTGCTGATTTTTATATTTAGAAATCTCTATTTTCTGGTTGATGTAGATTCTCATTCTACCTATTTATTCGCACAAAAGTTATGGTTGGCCAAAGGTTCAAGCATCCTTGGGGATATAGCCACAGATATAAGAATATTCGCCCCTCATTTTAACGCGGTTCCATATGCCTTAGGGTTAGCTATTTCCAGCGGGGACACACTGTTCCCGCAGTTGGTCGTCGCTTCTTGGAGCGTTGTTGTCCTTTTGTTGGTTTATGGCTATGTCAGTTATCGCCTTAACCAGTGGTATGGGGTGGCTTCTGTTATGCTGGTACTTTTCGATGAGCAATTTTTTTATTCCGGCGCAAACAGCTGTTGCATCATTAACAGCGCTTTAATCGCGTTTTTGTTCGCCTCAGCTTATAATTTTCTTGAAAGCAGAAGTCAAAACAGCCCGTTTCGATTTTTATTGGCGTTGGTCTTTTTGGGACATCTTATGGCCAATAAATATCAACTGGCGTATGTCTTCGTTTCCTTTTTGATCCTGGGGATCTTTATTCAACCAAAGCCGATGGATAAAATTATCAACATTTGGAACCATCGCCAATATTTATATCTTTTTCTCGGTTCAGCCTTTTTTGTTTCGCTGTGGTACTGGAAGAATTATTTTATTACAGGCGTGCCCACTTTTCCAATTCTCGCGGGGCAACTGGGGATATGGGGTTGGAATATTCAGATGACGGATGTGTTTAATAAGGTGTATGCCGGCGGATTGAATATCGAATTAATAATAAAATATATAAGTTATCTGTTTATCTGGTCAGGAGTCCTCACTGCTAAAATTGTTATATTATTTATTCTTTCCCTTCCGTTTATTCTTATTGTGAGTCTCGTGCGTTCTAATATTGAGAAAGAAACCTTGATACAACTGGCTTATTGGTTCAGCTTGTCAGTTTTGTTTATTATAGGCTTGTGTCTGGCAAGTTTTGTGGATCCCAGGCACTATCGATATGGAACAGCGATATTCGTCGTAGCGGCGGTTGTGATGATGGACTATATTTTCATGGCTTTAGGGGGCGCGAAAGGACGTTTAGTTTCCATTTTTCTTCTTATTTGCGTGGCTTGGGGATCTTCCTGGATTATCTTCGCCCAAGGGGGGCATTTGAAAAGACCCGCCATCGCTGATAATATTGCAGTCTTGACCAATCGATTGCATTTTAATGATATACTGGAACGTTACTATCCGGATAACATTATCGCCATAAATGGTTATAGGGCGAACCCAGAGAAGGCGAAGGAAGCGGCCTGGGATACAGGGGTGGGAGGGAAAACGAGGTTTTCAGCCTTTTTATTGCCGGTTCAGCCGCAGGTCGGCTTGTGGCATACAACCGTCGTTGGGTGGGAATCCTACGATGACCAGACATTGGTTGTCAAAGATTTATTAAGTTACGGCATTAAATGGATTATGCGGGTTAAGGACGGTCAGTTGATATTTATTTCTCCTGATGAATATGCCCAAGAAGTCGTGGCTTATGATAGGTTCCCGAGCGAGAAATTTTATAACTATGGTTTCCCCAGTGAGCTCAGTACGGTTAAATATTAAGTTCCAAACACAGATTTATGGGAGGCACAGGTAGATCATGCAGATGTTTTTGGAAGTCTTGGACGTAAAAATAGCCGCTGTAAATCCTCTGGTGGCTTGCGATCGTATCAGAAATTGGGTTAAAGAGAGAAAAAAGATTTATGTGTGTGCCGCTCCGGTATCCACTCTTGTCCAGTGTCAGGAAAATGAAGCCTATCGCCAGATCATTAATGCGGCTGGTATGGTTACTCCCGATGGAATGCCTCTAGTTTGGATAGGGAAATGGAGAAAAAATAAAATCATAGAACGCACCTACGGCCCGGATTTGATGCTGGCTTTGTGTGATCTGGGGCAATCTGAAGGGTATCGTCATTATTTTTATGGGGGGGACTCACTTACTAACGTCCGTTTGCTGGAAAAGTTGAGAAGCCGGTTTCCTGGTATTAGAATTGCAGGAAGTGTTTCGCCTCCTTTCAAGGCGGTTGGAGAGATGGAAGGGGACTCGGTTATTGCGCAAATCAACGCGGCCAATCCGGATATTTTATGGGTTGGTTTGGGGTCCCCAAAACAGGATTATTGGATGTCCATTCATCGGGAGAGGTTAGACGTCCCTGTCATGGTTGGTGTTGGGGCCGCGTTCGATTTTATAGCTGGAACAAAACTTCAAGCACCTCCGTGGGTGCGTCGAATCGGTTTGGAGTGGCTGTTTAGATTTTGTTGCGAGCCCCAACGACTGTGGAAACGGTATCTTATCGGAAACACCAAATTTATTTATTATCTTATCAGAGACCTGGTGACAAAAAGCGGCAGATTATGATCAAGATTACCAAACATCACGTTATTAAAAGCATTTATGTCTTGATTGACATTGCTTGCATTTTCTTTTCCATTTGGCTCGCCTGTTGGATCAGGGAAACGACACTGCCGTTCGATGTTCATTTTAATAATATTTTTGTCAATTCCGCGAATCCGTTCTTGCCCATTTTTCTTTTTTGGGGATTGGTCGCGATTTTCTTGAACGATGGACTTCATTTGTATGAAACCAGACGCGAGATTTTTGAGACCGCGGAAATCTGGAGCGTTTTCAGGTCAGTTTTTGTGTCGACTCTTTTTGTCATTGTGGCTATTTTTATCGTCAAGGTCATTCATTTCCCGCGCTCGGTTCTTTTTTTGACTTCTCTTGCGATGGTTTTGACATTTTCGTTATGGCGAATTTTAAAGCGCATGTTTGTCGGATATCTTGTGGCCCAGGGATACAACAATTTTAACGCTTTGATTATAGGTTGTGGCAAGGTCGGGAAAGTCTTGGTCAAGGAAATCGAAAAAAGACCCGCTCTGGGCATAAAAGTTATCGGTTTTCTGGATGATTTTAAGGATCCTGCTTCGGAGCCAGACGGCCCGAAGATTTTGGGGAAGATGGCCGATTTTATGACTGTGGCCCGATGGGAGTTTATCGACAAAGTATTTGTGACGACTCACCACGATGACCGCGCCTTTTTGCAATTATTGGAGGAAGCCAAGGAATTGGGCATCGCGGTGCGCGTGGTCCCCCATGGGTTTGAACTGACATCAGGAGAGTTCGCCAAATATAATATTGGTCTGATCCCCATTTTGGAATACTGCGATGCTCAACCCTTTCATAGACAGATTGGCAAAAGGATTTTTGATTTTCTTATCGCTCTGGCCGGGACGGCTATTTTCTTGCCTTTTTTCCTGGTCATTGCCGTCATCATTCGCATGGATAGTCAGGGATCCGTTTTTTATAAGTCCCGGCGTTATGGACGGGGGGGACGTATTTTTAATATGTATAAATTTCGAAGTATGGTCGCAAATGCCGATCAGGTTTTCGATGCTATCAGGGACCGCAACGAAGTGGATGGCCCAATTTTTAAGATTAAACAGGATCCGCGGATTACAAGGGTCGGTAGAATCTTGCGCAAATATAGCCTTGATGAATTACCTCAATTATTCAATGTTTTGCAGGGACAGATGAGCCTGGTCGGCCCGCGTCCGTTGCCGGTTGACCAGGTTCGCAAGGAAGATTTGCGCCAGCTCAAAAGGCTTCAAGTTCGGCCCGGCATGACGGGATTATGGCAAATCAGGGGCCGTAGTGATCTTTCATTTGTCCGGCTGGTCAAATGGGACGTTTGGTATATTAATAATTGGTCGTTTTGGCTTGATTTAAATATCCTTATCCAGACTATTCCCGTTGTTATCAGGGGCAAGGGCGCCTATTAACCCATTTCGCATGCCTTATTCCATCACCGAAGAGACGATTAATTCGCTTCTTCGATTGTTTTTATACTTGATTATCTTTTGGTTGCCGTATGGTTCTGCTGTTGTTGAAAGCTCTGTAATTATTTGTTTTACGTTATGGATTTTTAAAAGAGTTTTTTTTCGTCACGGGATTTTTCTAACCCGTTTGCGTCCAGCGATCACCCCCCTTGACCGACCAATCTTGTTTTTCTTAGTAGTCTGTTTCTTCTCGGCAACCAATAGTGTTTTTCCGTTGCAGTCTCTATCCAATTTCTTGACAAAAACGTTGGAATGGTTTGTCATTTATTTCCTTGTTGTTGAATCCATCGTGAAAAGAAAACATGTTTATATTATTTTAGGTATATGGCTGTTTACTCTATCCGCAACGGTCATTGACAGTCTTATTCAATATTACGTCACTTATAGGGATATTTTTTTAGGACATGTCATCGAGCCGTCGACACGGGCGACCGCAGGATTCAAGACGGCTAATGGTTTGGGCGCGTATCTAACATTAGCTATCCCTTTGATACTGTCATTGATTTTTTTTAGAAAAGAGATCTTCCGGTATCGTTTGCTTAGCGCGACGATATTCTTCTTCGCCATCTGGTCGTTGGTTGTGACGTTTTCCCGCGGAGCTTGGTTGGCAGCTTTTCTGGGGGCTATACTTTTTTTTCTCTTTTTTTTATTTCACAAACAATTATCGGGTTTTTATCTTGTTCTGGGATTCTTCATTATAACGGTTTTCTTGAGTGTTTATTTGCGGTTTGTTTTAACGGGCAGTTTCGATTTCGAATCAATGGCTAGACATGCGACGGCATCTTGGAGGCTGAATATCTGGAGGGATGCTTTGATCATGCTTGAGGATAGACCGATCCTGGGGCACGGGATTAACACTTTTATGCAGCTTTTTGAGGTATATCGACGAGATATAGGTAGCGGCCCTACTTATGCCCATAATTGTTATATTCAATTGGCTGCGGAAACGGGAATCGCCGGGCTCGTTAGTTTTCTATGGATTGTCTTTGAAATATTTCGAAAGTCTTTAAATTATTTGATTTTTTGTTGGGAGGGGAATGATAGTCTTGTGGTATTATCATTAGGGCTATTGTCTGGAATATTTGCCTTTTTGATCCACAGTTTTTTTGATAATAATTTCTATTCGCTGCAGCTTTCCGTGTATTTATGGTTTTTTGTAGGGATTTTAATTGTTATGCTAGGAGAGATAAAATGCCAAAGTCCAAACGAGCGCTGATCACAGGTATTACTGGTCAGGATGGCTCCTACCTGACGGAATTTTTGCTTAAAAAAGGCTATGAAGTCTACGGCCTGATTCGCCGTTCCAGTTCTTTTAATACCGCCCGCGTTGATCATTTATATCGGGACCCGCACGAAAAGGATGTCCGCCTCAAGCTCGTGTATGGCGATCTTAACGATGCCAGCTCGCTAAACCGCATCATTAAAACGGTCAAGCCCGATGAAATATATAATCTTGGCGCGCAGAGCCACGTTAAGGTCAGTTTTGAAATCCCTGAATATACGGCTGAAACCGTTGCCATCGGCACCACGCGGCTTTTAGAAGCCATCCGCGATTCCGGAATCCATACAAAATTTTATCAGGCATCTAGTTCTGAAATGTATGGTAACGCGATGCAGCGCCCACAGAATGAAGAAACGCTTTTTTGCCCACGCAGCCCTTACGCTGCCGCAAAAGTTTATGCCTATTGGATGACGGTTAATTACCGCGAGGCATACGGAATGTTTGCGTGTAACGGGATCCTGTTTAATCATGAATCTCCCCGGCGCGGTGAGACATTTGTGACACGAAAAATTACCATGGCCTTGGCCAGGATCAAACATGGCGTACAGAAAAGGCTCTATTTGGGAAATCTCAATGCAAAAAGGGACTGGGGTTTTGCCGGCGATTATGTGGAGGCGATGTGGCTGATGTTGCAGCAGCCCAAACCGGATGATTATGTGATCGCGACGGGGGAAACTCATTCAGTCAGGGAATTCTTGCAAGAGGCCTTTAGTTATGCAGGGTTAGAGTGGCAGAAATATGTTCATGTTGATAAACGGTATTTTCGTCCGACGGAGGTGGACTATTTGCTGGGGGACAGCTCCAAGGCCAGGAAAAAGCTGGGCTGGAAACCAAAAGTTAGATTTAAACAGCTTGTCCGCATGATGGTAGATTCGGACATGAAGGTTGTCGCTCAGGAGCTTTATGGTAAAAAGAGAGGATTGGGCTGATGAAGTTCTGGAAGGATAAAAGGGTCGTTGTCACGGGTGGGGCTGGTTTTCTCGGGCAGACGGTTGTCCGCTTATTACGACAAAGAGGATGCCGTCAAATTTTTGTCCCGTGTAGCCAGGAGTATGATCTAAGAAGTTTGCCCGCCATCCGGCGGATGCTTAAAAAGGCCAAGCCGGATATTATCCTGCATCTGGCGGCTGTCGTCGGCGGAATCGGGGCCAACTGCGAGAATCCTGGGAAATTTTTTTACGATAACATCATCATGGGGGTTCAGTTGATTGATCAAGCGTATCGTCATGGTGTTGAGAAGTTCGTGGCTGTAGGGACGATCTGCGCTTATCCAAAATTTACGCCGGTACCTTTTAAGGAGGAAAATTTATGGGGTGGTTACCCCGAAGAGACCAATGCCCCTTACGGCTTGGCTAAAAAGATGTTATTAGTCCAGTCGCAGGCCTATCGTCAACAATACGGGTTTAATTCCATCTTTCTCTTACCGGTCAATCTTTACGGCCCCGGCGATAATTTTGATCCAGAGACGTCGCATGTTATTCCGGCGCTTATTAAGAAATGTATTGATGCCAAACTAAAAAGGGAAGACCATGTTATGGTCTGGGGCAGTGGACGGGCAACCCGCGAATTTTTGTACGTTGACGATGCCGCGCGGGGCATCGTATTGGCCGCGGAGAAATATAACAAACCCGAGCCGGTGAATATCGGGGCGGGATTTGAGATTTCCATCAAAGATTTGGTTTCAAAAATAGTCCGGTCGACTGGTTTTAAGGGAAGAGTGATTTGGGATGCCTCAAGGCCGGACGGCCAGCCGCGGCGGTGTCTGGATACAACTAGAGCCAGAAAAGAATTCGGTTTTCGAGCCATGACCGATCTCGAAACAGGCCTCAAGGAGACCATCGATTGGTATATAAAACATATGGGAGCGCGGTCAAGCGTGTTATGACAGAACGTACAGAAAAATTTATCAGCGGATGCGATAAGGTGATGGCGGCTTCATTCTATGCCCTTATCTATTTTCTTCCTATCTCCATAGCCTTAGTAGAAACTTTTACGGGACTGAGTGTGTTTTTTTATCTTCTGAAAAGAACAGTTGTCTTTCGGGGAAGTTCGCAAAAAGGAGAGTCCCCTATTATTAAACTCTGGTTTCTCTTAAGGTCTTTTAAACCAAAAAAGAATTATCTCAATCAGCCTATAGCATTATTTTTATTATTTAATTTCCTCTCTCTTGTATTTAGCCAGCAGTTCTCGGCCAGCATGGAAGGTTTTGTTGGCAAGGTATTGGAGAATATTTTTCTTTATTTTAGTTTTATTGAATGTATGAACTCAAAAAAGAGGATAAAAGTATTCCTCATTATCTTCTTTATTTCAGGTTTCCTTATGTTTACGAACGGTCTTTATCAATACTTTATCGGGCAGGAATTTATTCGCGGGAACTATCTGGGCGGGGGGAGGATGTCTTCCAGTATGAGACACGCCAATGATTTTGGTGCATATCTTATTTTTATTGCTCCAATGTTATTAAGTATTTCATGGTTGGTGACATTTGGGAAAATTAATTCCTCTGCTGGAGGCGCTTACGGACCCGAGTTTCGTTTATTTTTTTCAAAAAAGGGAAAAACGGCAGTATGTATTTTGTTTATTTTTTCAGCTATTTGTTTGGGGTTGACATTTTCTCGCGGTGCATGGTTAGCATTGATTATTGCTGCGATAGTGATGGGTTTTTTGGAAAGAAAATTATTGGCGGTGAGCCTTGCGGTCATATTTATATTTTTTGGGGTTTTTTATTCACAGATGATAGAAATCAGGGGGGTTAATTTTATAACGGATACTATAAAAAGGACGCAAAAGATACCCAAGGTAGCCACAGTGCGGCAGCTTAGTGCTTCTGGGGATCGGTTGGGCAGGAAGCCGAAGGAGACAACGTTGCAAGCCAATATTACTTCGGAGAATGTCAGACATTTAGGCGTATCGCCAGTTAATTGGAATTTTGGAGATAAGGATTTTACCATAGATTATTGGTATTACCCCAAGGACACCAAAGATAATGATGGTTATTTTTCTTTAATGAGGAATTATAAAAATTGTTTATACCTGAGAGGAAATACCAGCGCGGCTTTGGAGTTGGGGTTTAAAAAGGACGGGACGTTTGAGTGGTTTCGGACATTTCCGAACAAATGTAACCTAAATCAATGGAATCACATTGCCGTAGTCCGGGATAATAATCAGGTATATTGTTTTATTAATGGTCGGCGTTTGGCTGTTATACAAATCCCGGAAGAAAATTTAACGTTTCCATATGTGGTACTGGGTTTCTGGGAGACCGGCAATAAGAATTTCGGGTTTTCAAATGGTTATATTTACGGTTTTCGCATAACAAAAGAGCAAGCCCTGTTTAAATCCGATTTCAAGCTGGAGCCATTATATGCCCAATTTAAAAAATTACTTAAAGATTCGTCTTTGGAGCAAACGATAAAAACGGGTTTGGTGGAAGGTCAAGAAGGGCACATGTATGCTCTTGATGCAACCAATGGACATGCCATTTTGGTGTTGCATGACCTTGGCGAAAAATCTCCGGGGACATCAAATTTTAAAGAGAAATTTATAACTTCAATTTATCGGGCTATCCCCCCGGCGATTATTGAGAAAGAAGATGCGAAGCGGCAAAGCGCAGTTCAAGCGACGCAAGAACGCCGGCAAGAAATCTTAGATGAACGCGAAAAGATTTTTCTGGCGCTTCAACAATTCGGTGGCTCCGGAAGAAGAAAGTATTGGCAGGAGGCCTTCAATATTATAAAGGACTATCCTTTTTTTGGTATTGGTGTGAATGCTTATTCTCTGGTTGGCGCCCGTTATAAAATCAGCTGGGGCGGATATCCCCATAATTGTTATCTTCAAATAGCCAGCGAAATTGGGATCCCCGGGCTGTTTTCTTTTTTGTTTATCTTGTTTGTATTGTTTCGAAGAAGTATCCGGGCACTGAGTTCTATAGATGATATTTTTCTGCGCTTCCTTTTGCTTGGAGCGTTATCCGCGTATGGGGCATTTCTTGTCCAAAGCTTTTTTGATACGTTCTTTTATTCCGTCCAACTTGGGACTTTGATGTGGATCTTCATGGGGCTGATTGTAGCCATACAAAGATTGGGGACAAAAGGGTATTCCAATGGCCTGGAGTCCGGTTTTCAAAAATAATATTATCGGATTCATTGGCATTGCGATAATTCTCATTCTTCTGGGTGTCCTTTATTTCCAAGAACGAACCAGAATGAATCACTGTTATGGGGTTCTGTTTTATAAACGGGCGCAGGAATGTGGTGACAAGTGCAGCTTGCGTCAGCAGCTAAGTTATTATCGCAAGGCTATTTACCACGACCCCAATTGCGCCGATGCGCATTATCAACTAGGTGTTTTGTATCGTAAAATAGGGAATTATCAACAGGCCTTACAATCCTACAAAAAAGCCGCCGCCCTTGATCAATCCCATTTTAAGGCGTATTTTGAACTTGGTCTTGATTGTTTTCAACAAGGGCAGCCGGAATATGCCACGAGATTTTTTAAACAGGCATATCGTTTTAACAATAATTTTGCCGATCTCCATTATTATATGGGGCGAGTTTATGAACAAAAAAGAGAATGGATAAAGGCCCAATGGCATTATATGCGCACGATTTCCATTGAAGAAAAATATTTTGACGCGCATCTAAGGCTTGGAATGATCTATCATCTTCTGGAAAATGACAGATTGGCGCTGGAGCAAGTTGAGGCGTTGCGTTTCTTCCGGGAGAACGACAGAGCAAATCATCTGGAGTATTTTATAAAAACAGATCAGCGCTCTACAATCCCTGAGTCTCAATGAAGAAAAAAAATTTTGTGTTGGATCTTTTTGTCCCCTTTCTTTTTGTTGTTTTAATTACTTTCCATCCTTTTTATCTGCACGGCGAGCTTAATTTTTTTGAATTAGGGATTTATTTGTCTGGCATTCAGGCCTTGCTGGATGGGGCAGTGCCTTACCGGGATTTCTTTCATCTGCGCGGGCCATTTGAGTTATATATGCCGGCGTTTTTAATGCGCCTTTTCGGGGAAAACATCGCCGTTCTGTTTACCTACTTTTATATCGGCACCGTTATGACTCTTCTTGTGTGTGTTGCCCTTGGCAAACAGATTTTTACGACGCGATTGTTTTATTATTTAGCCATTCCCGTCCTTGTGGCGAAGACTTTTCCGCGGGTTGTTTTTACGTACTGGGGAGGGATGCGGTTTGCCCTGGGGCTGATGGCTATTGCCTGCGGGGTACAATATTTTAACAGCCGAAAATCACGGTGGATGTTGATGTCAGGGATTATTGGCGCATGCAGTTTTTGGACGAGTATAGAAATGGGCGTCTACACGTGTATCGCCATCACCATGACTTTGGTTTTGTGCGCCCTAACGCGTGTTTTGGACAAAAAAGATTTTATCAAATTATTGGCTTTGTTTGCTGGAGGGTTTCTGGTGATTGGGTTGCCCTACACTATCTATTTGGAGGTCAACAGCGCCTTTCTCCCTTTTTGTGAGGCGACACATACCGTTATCCAGAATATGGAGAATACTTTTCCCCAAGTCGAAGCTGTCCCCCAAAATCCAGTGGAAGCCGTTGGGGCGATGCTCAATCCTGGCAGTAAAAATTTCAGGCATTTGACCCCGGCTTATTTATATATTTTTTTGACCATATATTTCGCGAGAAGAATTAAATCGAAGGCATTCCGCCTTTCCGACGGCCCTGTCGTTTGTCTCGCGCTGTACGGGCTCATATTTTTTATCGGCTCATTCCGTAATATTTGGTCATCGAATTTTGAAATGGTTTTGCAGCCGGACAAACTTTTATTGTTCTTTTTGCTTGAGAGGATATTTTTCTACTTTCGCATTCGGAAAGAGTGCATGCTTCAGGAAATAAAAGAACAAAAACGCCCCATGTTTAGAAAACATGCGAAAGTTTATCTCGTCAATGTATTCATAGTGGGAGTGATAGTGTCTTCGATCGGCTATCCGATCCAGAGATATAACAAAAGGTTTTTCGCGTTCCAATTTGTCCGTAATACAATCTTAGGCAAAGAGACGGACTCTCTAAAGCCTTTACATGATACCGAAACGTCAAAGCTTATGATCGATAGGGCAAAGGGGTTGACGGTGCCTTCCTGGCAGGCACGGGATTTTGTTGAGTTGACACAATTTATACATGAGAGAACCTCACCGCGGGAGCCTGTTTTCATTTATCCGGAAGGGGCTGCCTACAGTTTTATTATCGACAGGCCTTTTGTGGGCCGATTCCCCATGGGAACATTCGCTTGGTTTAATGAGCGCAGCCATAAAGAATATCTCAGAGATTTGGCGAGACTCCAACCCAAATTTGCCGTCATACCCAAAGCATTGCCTGGATATTTTGAACGAACCCATTTCATAGTTGACGCTAACAAGCAAAAATATGATGAAGTGATGCGTTACATTGAACGACATTACGAGCTTGTCACCTCAACCCCCACACTAAACATATTAAAGTTAAGGAATCTAAAATGAGCAGTGACTCTTTCGGGCGACTGGATATTGGTTGTGGGAATAATAAAACCCCTGACTCGATATATTTAGATATCAACAAAGATGCCAATCCGGACATCGTGCATGATCTGAATAAATTTCCTTATCCTATCGAGGATAACAGCATCGATGAAATTGTTGGAAACATATCATTGAACACCTTGACCATCCCCAGGCATTTATTGAGGAGCTTTATCGGATTCTTAAATCGGGGGGAACTATATTTATCGAAACACCTCATTTCACAAGCTATGTGGCCTATTCGGAACCGCAACACAAATTATTTTATTCCTACTTTATGTTACTTAATCTCATTCGGCCGATACCGCTCGAAATCATTAAATATGAGATTACGTTTTACAAAACGTACAGGATGTTTGGGATTAAATTTCTAGCCAATAAATGGCCGCGCACGTACGAGCGCTTTTGGGCCTATATGTTCCCTGCAGAAAATTTGAAGATATTGCTGAGAAAGAATGCATAGAAAACCGAGAGGCATCGACTTATTTTTCCTTGCCGCGTTTGCTATCTTCATTACGCTTCAGCCATATTTTCTATATGGAGGGTTGAATTATTTTGAATTGGGAATCTACCTGCCGAATATCAGCGCCCTTCTGGATGGGCAAATTCCTTATAGAGATTTCTTTCATCTGCGCGGTCCTTTAGAATTGTATGTCCCGGCCTTCTTTATGCATATTTTCGGAGAAAATGCGGCTGTGCTGGCCGCCTATTTTTATGTCGGTACTGTGGTGACGCTGTTGATTGGGATATGGATTGCCAAAGATCTCTATCGAACGCGCCTTGTTCTTTATTTGATGGTTCCTGTTTTCGTTGGGAGGACATTTCCGCGGGTGGTTTTTATGAATTGGGGCGGCCTGCGTTATGGGTTAGGTTTATTAGCGTTACTATTGGCCATAGGGTTTTTTAGGCGGAAAAAGTCCTTTTGGCTGGTTGCTTCCGGCATTATTTCCGGCTTAGCTTTGTTGACAAGTGTGGAAATCGGAGTTTGCGCCATTTTCAGCATATTGGCTACCTGTGTTTTTGCGCAATACGCTCATTTTCATGATAAAAGGGTTACATGGAAATTTATCCGCACCTATATTCTAGGGCTGGCGCTTGTTTTATTACCCTATAGCATCTATCTTTTGACAACACAATCTTTGCTTGCGTATTGGGACATGACGTATGCGGTCGTGACCAACATGACCAAGGTATTTCCAGACTATCTTTTTGAAGACCATCCTAAAAATTTCTTAGAGGCCATCTTGGCCATGAGTCCTTTGAATCGTCATTTCCAGCATTTGACACCAGCCTATTGCTATCTTTTTTTTATGGCTTATATTGTATACAAGATTAAACGTAAGACGTTAAACGAGGAATGCCTGCCCATAAGCGTGGTCGTTTTTTATGGTTTGATTATGTATATTATGGCCTTTCGAAAAATTGGAGCCGCCCAATTCGAGATGGCGCTCCAACCCGAGAAAATTATTTTATTTTTCATGCTGGAAGAAGCCTATCTTCTACTGCGGAATAAAAAAGAAAAGATAAGAAAATTACTCCAGAGGAAAATGCTGAACACTGCAAGGGAGTTCAATCAGTTGAAGATTTTTGCCATCAATTTTTTGATTTTAGGTTTTATTATGTCCTCATTAGGATATTCGCTTATGAGATACGATCGGCGTTTCTTTAGTTTTCAATATATCAAATATGCTCTGCTTGGTAAGGACAGAAAAGAGCTAGTCCCTTTATCCGATGGAAATGCGGAACAAATGCGTTTAAAGCGAGTTAAGGGTATGGTGGTGCCTTCTTGGCAGGCCCAAGAATTTAGACAGCTGACGGAGTTCGTTGACAAAAATATAAAACAGGGTGAACCTATCTTCATGTTCCCGGAATTGGGATTCTACAGCTTCCTTGTTGATCGCCCGTTTGTGGGACGGTTTCCCATGGCTACTTTTTCGTGGATAGGGGGCTGGCATGACGAATTCTTGGGCGATCTTAAAGCTACGAAGCCAATGTATGCTGTTTTATCAAAAGACCCCGGGCCGTCTTTCCCCCGAGCCTATTTTAAGATTGAAGCAAATAAGCGATATTATGATGAAATTATGCAATATATTAACGATTACTATGTCCAGGTTAATTCAACTCCGACTTTATTGATATATCAGCGTAAATCCGGGAGTTGATTTTATTTGGGGATGATTAAATTGACAAATCGGCAGGCTCAGTTATAATATAAAAAATTTTTAGTTGCGCATAACAGTTAAAAGAATCGGGAGACCGATGAACAAGCTGACCGTTAAAGATATTGATCTGAAAAACAAAAAAGTTATTATGCGGGCGGATTTTAATGTCCCCTTGGATGATCGGCTCAATATCACCGATGACCGCCGTATCCGCGAAGCCTTGCCCACCATCAAATACATCCTTGATCAAAAAGCCAAAAAAGTCATTTTGATGAGCCATCTGGGCCGTCCGGAGGGACAAGTCATTGATTCTATGAGGCTTACGCCTGTTGCTAAAAAGTTGCAGGAACTGTTGGGGGAAAAGGTGCTGCGGCTGGATGACTGTATCGGCGACGCGGTCAAGAAGGCCATCGAGACGAGCGCCGAGCGGGTTATCTTGCTGGAGAATCTGCGGTTTTATAAGGCCGAGACCAAAAATGATCATGAATTCGCCAAGAAGCTGGCTTCCCTGGCGGATATTTACATCAACGACGCCTTCGGCACCGCCCACCGGGCGCATGCCTCCACCGAAGGCATTACCAAATACCTGCTATCCGTAGCAGGATTTCTTCTGGAGAAAGAGATTGCCTATCTTGGCAAGGCTGTGGACAATCCTGTTAAGCCGTTTGTCGTTATTTTGGGAGGCGCCAAGGTCTCCGATAAAATTTTGTTAATCGAGAATTTAATCTCCAAGGCGGATGCGATTATTATCGGCGGCGGCATGGCTTACACGTTTCTTAAGGCAAAAGGAAGAAACATCGGCAAATCTATCTGCGAGAATGATAAATTAGAGTTAGCCAGAGACCTTTTAAAGAAGGCGGAGGCTTCAGGTGTCCAGATAGCATTAACGACGGATTTTGTGGTTGTCGAAAGTTTTGACAAGCCGCAGGCAAGAAAGATTGTCGCGGATATCCCCGAAGGATGGGAAGGTGTTGATATCGGTCCTCAGACGAGAAAAGAGTTTAAGAAGATTCTCTCAACGGCCAAGACGGTTGTCTGGAACGGGCCTATGGGTGTTTTTGAAATCGATGCCTTTGCCGAAGGGACCAGAGAAATCGCCCAATATCTGGCCGGATTAAAGGGTGTGACGAGCATCATCGGCGGGGGAGACTCGGCCGCGGCGGTGAGCAAGTTTGGACTGGAGAAAGGCATGACGCACATCTCGACCGGCGGCGGGGCGTCGCTGGAATTCTTGGAGGGGAAGGAATTACCGGGGATTGTCGCATTAACGAATAAAGAACGCGTGGGAGTCCGATGAGAAGGCCTGTCATTGCCGGGAACTGGAAGTTGAACAACGCGGAGCGGGAAGCGGTGGAACTGGTTACGGCTTTAAAGACGAATTTATCCGACGTAGATACAGTTGACATCGTTGTTTGTCCTGTTTTTACGGTTCTTGCGGTGGTTCATGATGTCTTATTGGAGTCCAATATTGCTTTAGGCGCTCAGAATGTGTATTGGGAAGACGCAGGGGCATTTACCGGAGAGGTGTCCGCGCCGCTTCTGAAAGAAATTGGTGTTGAATACGTCATTATCGGGCATTCGGAACGGCGGCAGTATTTTGGCGAGACCAACCAGACGGTGAATAAAAAGATACGGGCGGCGTTGAGGCATGGCCTTGTGCCGATTGTCTGCGTCGGGGAGGTTCTTGAAGAGCGTGAGGCCAACAAGACCTTTGATGTCATCCGCAGGCAGTGTGAAGAATGCCTGGCGGGATTGAATGCCGATGAGTTAAAGAAAAATATTATTGCCTATGAGCCGGTGTGGGCTATCGGCACAGGAAAGACAGCCACCTCCCAACAGGCAGAGGAGGTTCACAAGTTTATCCGCGGGCTTTTGGCAAAGATGGGCGGCAAAGAGGCATCTGAGGCCGTGCGCATTCAGTACGGCGGCAGTGTCAAACCGGATAATATCGCCGATCTTATGGCCCAGCCGGATATTGACGGCGCCCTTGTCGGCGGGGCGAGCCTTAAGGCGGATGCCTTCATCCAGATCGTGAAAAACTCTTGTGCCGTGACGAGGTGAACTTATGATGACGGGATTCGTGATATTCGTCCATGCTGTTGTTTGCATCTTTTTGATGCTGGTTATTCTGATGCAGTCCGGAAGAGGCGGGGGGCTGACAGAAGGGTTCGCCTCGGCCGAGTCCATCTTTGGGGCGCGGACCAATGTTTTTATGATAGAAACCACCACGGTCCTTGCCACGCTTTTTCTTGTTACCTGTTTGAGCCTGGCTGTCCTCTCGTCCCAGAAGGGCAAGTCTCTCATGGCCGGCCAGGCAGGGAAAAAAACTCCATCCGTCCCTGGGCAGCAACCAGTACGAGAATTACAGCCCCAGACCACTCAGCCGCCGACGCCGTCGGTAGAAAGTACCGCGTCAGCGGTATCAGCACCGCAAACGACCCAGGAAACGCCGCCGGCCCCAACTGTTGAAGAACCGGCACAGCCGGCGCCGGGCGGTTCAATCACAGAGGAAGAACAGAAACCGGGTTCTTAATCCTTTGAGAGGACAATCCGTTTCGCTCAAAATCGCCCTTTCTGTTTATCTCCTTGTTGTATTTCCATTCCTTACGGCACCGTCAGAAGCCGGTCAAGAGAGATACGGCGGACAACTGGTGCTTTCCACGACATCCGACCCGCGATCATTCAACGACATTATTGCCAAAGAGACCTCCACGACCCTCGTCACGGGGCATATCTTCGAAGGATTGACCACAACCAATGCCTTTACAACCAAGGTTGAACCTCATTTGGCTGAGCGTTGGGAAGTGAGTCCTGACGGCCTTGTCTGGACGTTTTATCTTAAGGAAGGCGTTGTTTGGAATGACGGCCGGCCATTGACCGCCGATGATGTGGTCTTTACGTTTAACGATCTTATCTATAACCCGGATATCCCCAGCTCCGCCAGGGACATTTTCACCATAGACGGCAAGATTTTTAAGGTGGAGAAGATGGATGACCATACCGTCCGGTTTACCCTCCCTGTGAAATTCGCGCCCTTCTTAAGGGGGATGAGCCAGCCGATCCTCCCCCAACATAAATTGAAAAAGGCCGTGGAGGATGGCCGTTTTAATTTCACCTGGGGGATTGATACTGCCCCTGAGAAAATCGTCGGGACAGGCCCTTTTAGGTTGACGCGCTATGATCCGGGCCAGCGGCTTATTTTTGAACGGAATCCGTTTTATTGGAAAAAATCCGAAGAGGGGGATTCCCTGCCTTACCTTGATCAAATCGTTTATCTCATTGTCCAGAATGCGGATGTGGAACTGCTTAAATTCATGGAAGGAACGCTCGACAGCTACAGCGTCAGGGGCATGGATTACCCCCTCTTGAAGCCCTTGGAGAAAGACGGGGATTTCACGGTTTATGATTTAGGCCCGGATATGGGAAGCCAGTTTATTTTCTTCAATCAAAATCCGGGGAAGAATCCCAACACGGGCAAGCCGTTTGTGGAGCCGCATAAACTGGCCTGGTTTAGGAATGCGGCATTTCGCCGGGCCGTGGCCCATGCCATTGACAAGGATAAGATTATCGAGATTGTGAATAATAACTTAGGGTATCCTCAGCATTCGCCGATGGGACCGGCCGCTGGTTTTTTCCATAACCCTCATGTCGTTCACTACGATTATGACCTTGAGAAGGCCCGCGAGATTTTAAGAGGGACTGGTTTCATGGACAAGGACAAAGACGGATTCCTTGAAGATGAGAAAGGCAACCTCCTCGAATTCAGTTTTTATACAAACGCCGGCAATACCGAGCGAATGGATATTGCCGCCATCATCCGTCAGGATCTTGAAGGATTGGGCATGAAGGTGAACTTTCGCGCCCTGGAATTCAATACACTGGTGAGCAGGCTTACCTCGACCTTTGAATGGGAGGCGGTGCTCTTGGGGCTGACAGGGGGGATAGAGCCGCATTTCGGCAAGAACGTCTGGATGTCTTCGGGCCAGCTTCACATGTGGTATCCCCGGCAGGAATCTCCGGCGACAGAGTGGGAGAAAAGAATCGACGAGATCTTTATTCAGGGGGTGCAGGAATTGGATGAAAAGAAACGCAAACAGTTATATGATGAATATCAGCTTATTGTCTCGGAGCAATTGCCGCTTATTTATACCATCCTGGGGGTCAAGATTTACGCGGTGCGCAACAAATTCGGCAATCTTAAACCCGCCCCTTACGGCGAGATATTTCATAACCTGGAAGAAATTTATATAAAAGAGGGGTATAAGTAATAAAGGGAAAGTTCCTGTAGGATTCCCCTCTCTCGATGGGAGGGGATAGGGGACCTCCCCCATCGAGGGGGAGGAGATAAATATCGGAGAATTTGCCAGACTCAAGTTAAGCGTATGCTTAAATACATCCTTAAAAGATTTCTGGTCGCTGTCCCGATGCTTTTGGGGATCGCCTTATTGACCTTTGTGCTCATACGGATGACCCCGGGCAATTATCTCGATACCGTCCGTCTGGATCCGCAATTCTCGCAGGAAACCATTGCCTACTATGAGAAATTGTACCAGTTTGATAAGCCCCTTCTGGTGCAGTATATCCAGTGGATCAAAAATTTATTAAGACTTGAGCTGGGGTATTCTTTTCATTACAACGTGCCGGTGTATCGGATTATAGGAAGCCGTTTGTGGAATACTTTTCTCCTTTCGTTGGCAGGGTTTCTCCTGACATGGGTGGTCGCGATTCCCCTCGGGATTTGGGCCGCCCTGCACAGAAACCAGTTTATTGACAGGTGCATTCAATTTTTTTCTTATGTCTGTTTCTCCCTGCCGAGTTTCTTTCTCGCCATGCTTTTTTTGTTTTGGGCAAGCCAGAGCGGCGCTCTACCGTTGGGCGGTATGTACAGCCCCGGCTTTGAGAGTCTTAAGCCTTGGGGGCAGTTGACGGATATTTTAAGACATCTGGTTATTCCGGCCATGGCGCTGTCCATAGGTTCTATCGCATGGCTGCAGAGGATTATGCGGGGGAATATGCTTGAGGTCTTGGGGCAGCAGTATATTTTAACGGCCAGGGCCAAGGGATTGCCGGAGAACAGGGTGATTTATCTTCACGCGCTTCGTAACGCGATCAATCCCCTTATTACCCTGCTGGGCTATGAGTTTTCCAGCCTCTTAAGCGGGGCGGCGCTCATTGAGATTATCTGCAGCTGGCCGGGACTGGGGTCTTTGATGCTGACCGCGGTGCGCTCCAAGGATATTTACCTTGTCATGGCGAGTATGCTGATGGGGGGGGTGATGTTTATTGTCGGAAACCTGCTGGCCGATATCGGACTGGCCAAGGCGGACCCCCGGATACGATATGAATAAACAATCTGGACATTTGAGCGAGTTTCAAATCGCCTTTCGCCATTTCAGGAGAAACCGGCTGGCGTGGACGGGTGTGATGATTTTGTCTCTGCTTTATGGGGGGGCTGTCCTCGCCGATTTTCTTTCCCCCTACTCTTTCAAAGATGAGAATAGAAACTATTCCTACGCCCCGCCGACATCGATTCATTTTTTCGATAACGGCAGGCTTGCCTGGCCTTATGTGAACGGCATGAAACTCAGCTTTGATGAATATAATAAAAGGGTGTATCAACGCGATCCCGCGAAACACTATCCTCTTCAATTCTTGGTCAAGGGAGAGGAATACCGTTTCCTCGGCCTATTCCCCTGCCGCCGTCATTTCTTCGGGGTTGAGGCGCCGGGGCGATGGTATCTCCTGGGCGCGGATGCACGCGGACGGGACATGTTTTCGCGGCTTTTGTATGGAGGCAGGGTCTCTTTGACCATAGGGTTGATGGGGGCGGTGATTGCGTTTTCCCTGGGGCTTATCATAGGCGGCATCTCCGGGTATTACGGCGGGAGGCTGGATAACTTTCTGATGCGCCTATGCGAGATGTTTATGATGGTGCCCGGTTTTTATTTACTGTTGGCCCTCCGGGCGGCCGTGCCGGATAATTTCAATTCCGTGCAGGTTTATTTCTCTATCGTGATTATTCTCTCCTTTATCGGATGGGCCGGGTTGGCGCGCATCGTCCGCGGCATGTGTCTTTCGCTGCGCGAAAGGGAATATGTCCTGGCGGCCAAAAGTCTGGGCCTTTCGGATATCCGGATCATCCTGCGCCATATCCTGCCGCATACGTTGTCTTATTCTATCTTTGCCGTGATGCTCTCCATCCCCGGATACATCTTAGGGGAATCAGCCTTGAGCCTCATTGGCCTAGGCATTCAGGACCCTTACGCCAGCTGGGGCAATATGCTGAGTGATGCCATGAGCATTGTCCGGATTAAGTTTGCGCCGTGGATTTTGTCGCCGGCATTCTTGATTTTTCTGACGGTTGTCTGCTTTAACGTTATCGGTGATGCCTTGAGGGATTGTTTGGATCCGATGTTGAAGGCAGAAGGACACAGGGACGGATGAATCCTCCGCTTTTAAGTTTAAAGAATCTAACCGTTACAGTTAGTGGCACTGGCCGGGAGAAAGTCCTGGTGGACCGCATCGCCCTGGACGTGCCGGCGTTCAGCATTACGGCCTTGGTCGGCGGTTCTGGAAGCGGCAAGACAACCGTTGGGCTTTCTATTTTGAGACTTTTGCCGCTGGGTCTGAGGGTCAAGGAGGGAGAGATTGTCTTTAACCAGGAACAGTTGTTCCATGTCCCGCCGGAGCGGATGCGTCAACTGCGCGGGAAAGAAATCAGTATGGTCTTTCAGGAGCCGCTGCAGGCCCTGAACCCTGTTTTCTGCGTCGGCTACCAGATAGAAGAGGTCCTGCGCTGTCACACAAGCCTGAATCGGCGGCAACGGCAGCAGAGAATTTTGGAGCTTATGGATCAGGTGGGACTGCCGGATCCTTCCCGCATTTCCCGCAGTTATCCCCATCAGTTAAGCGGGGGGATGCGCCAGCGGGTGATGATTGCCCAGGCCATTGCCGGGGGCCCCAGGCTTATCATCGCCGATGAGCCTACGAGCAGCCTGGATGTGACCTTGCAGGCGAGAATCATGGAGCTCTTCCTGAAATTAAAAGAAGAATTGCGGCTGTCGATTCTCCTCATCACGCATGATCTGGGGATGGTGGCCCGCATGGCTGATTCTGTTGCTGTTATGAGAGAGGGGAAGATTGTCGAGGCAGGCAAGACAAAGGATGTGCTGGAGGGGCCTCAGCACCCTTATACATGCCAGTTGAGGGAGGCGATGGAGGGGTAGACGTGCTTCTGGAATTGAAAAATATAAAAAAATTTTTTCCCATTAAACACGGTGGGACGGACAAGAGACAGCGCTTTGTGCGGGCTGTTGACGATGTGAGCCTGGATATCGCCTCCGGCGAGAATTTGAGCCTGGTGGGGGAATCCGGCTGCGGCAAGACCACGCTGGGGAGGATTGCGCTTCGATTGATTCCGGCGGATGGCGGTTCGATTGTCTTTAACGGCGAAGACATCTCCCGTATCCCCAACCGCTATCTGAAGGAGTACCGAAAGAACATGCAAATGGTTTTTCAGGACCCTTACAGCAGTCTGGATCCTCGGTTTACCGTGCGTCATATCTTAAGAGAGGCTATGACGCTCACCATGAACGCCTATCCGACAGAGGATGCCCAGAGGGATCGGATGGCGGAGCTTCTTGAGGCTGTGGGACTTCGCCAGCCCGATATTCTGAGCCGTTATCCGCATGAATTCAGCGGCGGGGAGCGCCAGCGCATCGCCATCGCCAGGGCCCTGGTGCTCAACCCTAGATTATTGATTCTGGACGAAGCGGTTTCCTCTTTGGATGTTATAATACAACAGCAGTTGATTAATCTTCTCGCGGATTTGCAGCAAAGATATCATTTGACGTACTTTTTTATTTCCCATAATTTGAGGGTGGTCAAGAAGATCAGCCGGAAGATCGCCGTGATGTATCAGGGCAAGATTGTGGAAGCGGCTCCCGCGGAAGAAATTTTCCGGAATCCCCTGCATCCTTATACGAAAGAGCTTCTGGCCGCGGCGATAGATTATAAAGCCATTCCACACGGGAGGGGAATTCAGATGGCGCCCAAGGCGCGCCTCGTTGACCAAGGCCAGGGGCATTTTGTTTTGGAAGGATAACCTTTAGAGTATCGGCTTATGAGCGAATGGTTTTGGAAAAGGCTGAGTTTTTTTGTTGGGGGGGCGGCCGTCTTTTCTTTGTTCTGGTCAATCCTTCTGGCCGCCAATGTTGAAATCAAGGACTTAGATCTATGGCTGCATCTGGCAGCCGGCAGATATATCGTTGAGCATCATCACATCCCCCTTGAAGACGTTTTTTCCTGCGCCCTTGCCCACAAGCCCTGGAGTAACCACGAGTGGCTTTTTCAGGTTATTGTCTATTTTTTCTACCGCCTGGCGGGTTTTGACGGTCTGATTGGCTTGCAGGCCGTGGTTGTGGCCGTCACGTTTGCCTTCCTTTTGATGTTGGGTTACAGCCGCAAGAGGCAGTTTGCCCCCCTCCTGATGCTGTTCCTCGTTCTTCTTATTTGCCAATTCCGATTTACGCTTCGGCCTGAGATATTTAGTTTGCTCTTCTTTGCTTTGTATCTCTATATCCTGGCCGTTCATCTTACAAGCAGGTGGGGGGTGTGGATTCTGTTTCTGGTTCAGGTGTTGTGGAGCAATATCCACGGATTTTTCATCCTGGGGCCCTTTATCATTGCGGTTAAGGTGTGCGGGGAGTGGATGAAGCGGCACGTTTCTCTTCCATCCCAGTGGAATCAGGCCGGCCGTCTGAGCCTTAAGGAATACGCTTGGTTAAGGGAGGTTTTTTTCGTTGTCCTATTGGCGTGTTTGTTTAACCCTTATTTTATTAAAGGGGCATGGTATCCTTTGGGCGTTTTCTTCTCCATGGGGGGGGAAAACAGGATATTTTTTGAGCATATCCAGGAACTGCAAAGTCCGATCACATGGGAGACGCTTTTTTCGTGGAGGTATTACCCCGATCTGAAATGGCTCATCCTGCTTTCCTTTCTTAGCTTTTTATGGAACTGGCGCAGAATGGATATCGGTGCGTTGATGTTTTGGATTGTTTTTCTTTTCTCGGCTCTTCATGCCGTCAGGAATATTACGTTCTTTGCCTTTGCGGCGTATTTTGTTTTTTGTGTCAATTCGCAGCACGTGCCGATGGCCAGGGTTTTACGTTTAAGATTTGCGCACAGGAATTATAAACATGGAGGGGCCGCGGCGCTGAAGGCCCTGCTGATCATTTGGATGGTTCAGTTTATTCATCAGAATTCTTTAAGGGCATATTATGATTTCGATAAAGAGAGCTGGAAGAGCGAATTCGGCGGAGTTTCCCTGCAGAATTATCCTCACAGGGCTGTTGATTTTTTGATTAAGAACAATATCAGAGGCCATTTTTTCAATGACTTCAACTCCGGCGCCTACCTGATTGGCCGGACATTTCCCCGTATCAAGGTCTTCATAGACGGCCGCACCGAGGTCTATGGGGCGGTATTTTTCAAGCGATATGACAAAATTTGGAATGGGGACAAGAGGCTTTTTGAGGAGGCGGTGCGGGATTATCATCTGACGGGGGCATTTTTAAATTCCGTGCAGGCGCCGGCGCCGGGGGAATTGATTTCTTATCTTTACGCGGATAAGGACTGGGTCTTAGTTTATTTTGATTATGATGCGGCGATTTTTCTGCGGGATATTCCGGAAAACAAGAAATGGATTGAGTCTCATAGAGTGGATTTATCCCAATGGCAGACTAAGAAAACGGAATTATTGGGATTAGGTCTCAATAAGATAACCCCTTCTCGTTATGTCAACAGGGCTTATGCCTTGTTCAACATGAAGCTTTATGATAAGGCCATTCAGGAGACTGAGGAAGGCATGAGAATTGAGCCTTACAACGCGAGGCTTTATATGCTTCTGGGGAAGCTCAATATCGAAAATAAGGATTACGCCAAGGCGTTTGAAAACTTAAGGAAAGCCAAGCTCCTTGACGCCGAGGATATATGGATACGTTATTATCTGGCATTCTCTCTTTATCATCTGGATGAGATGAGGGGCGCTAAAGAACAGTGTCGTTTTGTCTTGAAGAAAAGGCCGGAACATGCCAAGGCATTGTTTCTTTCTGCTCTTATTGCCGCGCGGGAACAGGATTATGATTTATATCAGCAGACTTTGGAAAAGGCGCATCGTCTTGCCCCTCAATCCGTGGAGGAGCTTCTCAGGATGGGCGATCTTCTGTCGCTGCAGAGAGAATATGGACGCGCCCAAGCGGTTTATGCAATGGCCATTGAGGCGGATCCGGACGATACGAAGATAAAAAAGGCGTTGGAAGATATCGGACTAAAGATGAGGAGGGCAATCCCGTGAGTGATAATTTTTGGAGAAAGGTGAGTTATGGGACGGGTTTATTGCCTCTGGGGGCTATATTCGGGCTTGTCTTTTGTATGGCCCAGGTTGAAATCAAGGACCTGGATTTGTGGCTGCATATTGGCGTTGGAAAATTTATCATGCTCCATCGATATGTGCCTCCCTACGACATCCTTTCCTTCACGATTGCGGGCACACCGTGGATTAATCATGAGTGGCTGTTTCAGGTCATCGTTTACAATATTTACAATATCTGGGGGCCGGACGGCCTTATCCAGATGCAGGTGGCCGTTGTCATGCTGACAATGCTGCTGCTTTTATTTTTAGGCTATAACAAGGACAAACAGCTGATCCTTGCCTATGTGTTGTATCTGGTGGGGATGGTTTACGCTCAGCGTTTTACCATCCGTCCGGATATTTACAGCCTGTTTTTCTTTGTCTTTTATATCTTTGTTCTTGCCTTGCATATTGATAAAAAATGGGCTACCCCGGCCCTTGTGATCATTCAGGTGTTGTGGACGAATATCCACGGATTTTTCTTTTTTGGTCCTTTATTTGTCCTGATTGGTCTTTTGTCGGAATGGATTAAGCGGTATGTCAAGCTTCCTTATGAGTGGAACACATCAGGGCGCTTGACGAATGAGGAGTTTCGCCGGCTTAAGTTTATTTTTCTTTTGGTGGTTTTGGCGTGCCTCATAAACCCGTATACATTAAAAGGGGCGTGGTATCCCATCAGTGTTTTTTTCTCGCTTTCGGGCGAGAATAAGATATTTTTCAAATATATTCAGGAATTACAAAAGCCTATCACCCTGCAAACGCTGTGGGATACGGCACAGTTCGCCACCTATAAACTGCTTATTATATTGTCCGTGGTGTCTTTTATCTTTAACCGCCGGCGCATTGATATCAGCGCTTTATTTTTTTGGCTGGTCTTTCTTATTTTTTCCCTGCAGGCCGTGCGCAATGCCGTCTTTTTTGCCTTTGCCGCGTATCTGGTTATCATTACGAACATCGTTAACGTTTCCTACAAGGATATTGTCCCTCTTCGATTTACAGGCAAGAAATTTTTATATTTAACCTCGGCGGTTGTGAAGCTGTTGTTTGTGATATGGATTTTCCAACTGGGGGAGGGGATCGCCGCCAACGGCTACTATGATTTTGATAAATATGAGCGTAAAAGCGAATTCGGCGGCATTTCCAAGAGGGGGTATCCCTCTAAGGCCGTCGATTTTCTTGTCCAGAACAATATCCAAGGCAATTTTTTCAATGATTTTAATTCCGGGGCTTATCTTGTGGGCCACGCTTTTCCTTCTATACGGGTTTTTATCGACGGTCGGACCGAGGTCTACGGAGGGAAATTCTTTGAACAGTATCAGAAGATATGGGAACAGGGCGATACCGAGCTATTCGAGCAGATGGTAAAAAAGCACAATATCACAGGCGCCTTTCTCAATTCCGTCAATCAGCATATCCCTGAAAGAATCTTAAATTATCTGTATGCGCATAAAGACTGGAAGCCGGTGTATTTCGACCATGATGGGGTGGTGTTTTTGCGTAATGTGCCGCAGAATAAGATTCCGATTGACCGTTGGGCCATTGATTTAAGCAAGTGGCAGCCGCTTAAGCTGGACTTGCTGAAGATAGGATCCAGTCCCGTCAATCCTTATCAGCCCTATTACCGCGCCTTCACCCTTGAAGCTTTAGGACTGCATGAGCCTGCCCTTGCCGAGGCCATGGAGGCCATTAAGATCGCCCCCGGATACACGGATGTCTATGATTTGATCGGCAAGATTTATACGGAGCGCAAAGAGTACGAAAAGGCCTTTGAGCATTTCCGCGTGGCGGCTATCGGAGAACCCCGCAATCAGAAGGTGCGGCATAATTTGGCGCTTTGTTACTTCGATATGGGGGCCTACGAAGGCGCCATCAAGCAGTATCTGCGGATCATCGAGATGTGGCCGAATGAGCCGAAGGCGTATTTCCTCTTGGCCAAAGTTTATGCCAAAGATAAACAATACGAAAAGACAATGGAATTTTTAAAGAAGGCCCATAAATTAAGTCCGCAGGATACGAAAGACGTTTTGGGCATCGGCGATATCCTTTACGAGCAGGGCAGCTATGAAAAGGCAGAGGAGGTTTGTCGGTTGGTCATAAAGACGAATAGGGATCTGGCCCTCGCGCATAAGAAATTAGGGTTTGTGTATAAGGCCATGGGAGATCCGCAGAAGGCTGCTGAGGAATTCAGGCAGTCCTTAGCCTTGGATTCTTCTGATGAAGAAGTTAAAAAAGAAATTGGACAATTCGTCTCTCCTATTGAAAAATAAGAAAAGGGAACATATAATACAGCGAAACAGGCCAAGCCCTATGGATACAAACGGACTGACAACGCGCGAGATTTTAACATTTATTTTAGCCGGCGGAAGAGGCGAGAGGCTTGATCCTCTTACGAGGGACCGGACAAAACCGGCCGTGCCTTTCGGCGGGATCTACCGCATTATCGATTTTACGCTCAGCAACTGCGTCAATTCGGGCCTGCGCCGGATCTATGTCTTGACTCAGTATAAATCGTTTTCTCTGCAGAAGCACCTTCTGGCCGGCTGGAATGTCCTCTCCAACCAACTGGGGGAATTTATTGATATTATTCCTGCCCAGCAGCGTATCAGCGCCGATTGGTATAAAGGAACAGCAGATGCGATTTATCAGAATCTCTATGCCATTTATGACTGCGAGCCGAAGCTCGTCCTTATCCTGGCAGGTGATCATATCTATAAAATGGATTATCAGGATATGATCAGATATCATAAGAAGAAAAAGGCCGATATGACGGTGGCCTGTATCCCGGTTTTGAAGGAGCATTCCGCGCAGTTTGGTGTCGTGGAGGTTGACGAGGAAAATCATATCCGCGGGTTTCAGGAGAAACCGCAGCAGCCCAAGACGATCCCCGGCAATTCCAATGAGATCTTCGCCTCGATGGGCATTTATCTTTTTGAGCGGGATGTCCTCGAGAGCGAGCTGGAATCGGATGCCCGGTGTGCGTCGGAGCACGACTTCGGGAAGAACGTGATCCCGCAGATGCTCCGCAACGGCAAGAAGATTTATGTGTACAATTTCGTTGACGAGCATAAGTGCCCGCGGTACTGGCGGGATATCGGGACGCGCGATGCCTATTATCAGGCCAATATGGATTTGCTGAAGGCCGACAGCAAGATTGATATCTATGACCGTTCCTGGCCCATCAGGACGTTCCATGAGCAGTACCCGCCGACCCATATGATGAGTATAAAATCCGGGACAGGAACGATTGTTGATTCGATGATCTCGGGCGGATGCCTTATCGCGGGAGGTCATGTGGAAACGTCTATCGTGTCTCCCGATGTCCAAATAGGCGATAATGCCAGCGTCAAGAATTCCATTATTATGGAGGGCGTCATTGTGGGCGCGGGGGCGAAGATACAAAATGCGATTATTGACAAAGAAGTGAAAATCCCGCCCCGCGCCCAGATAGGCTATAACTTGGAATTAGATGCGAAGCGGTTTGTCCTAACCACCTCAGGCATTGTGATCGTTGCGAAAAAGATGATGGTTCCTCCATAGGCCATCCCGCTAACTTGTGAGGAGTGAATATGATTATAGAGCCGAGAATCCGGGGATTTATCTGCACGACAGCCCATCCGGTAGGTTGCGCCAAGTATATTCAGGACCAGATAGATTATGTCCGAAATCGTGGATTGATGAAAAACGGACCCCAAAAGGTTTTGGTGATAGGGGCATCCACCGGTTATGGCCTGGCCTCACGCGTTGTGACGGCTTTCGGATGCCAGGCCGCCACCATAGGTGTCTTCCTGGAAAAGGAGGCAGAAAACAATCGGACCGCCTCTGCCGGGTGGTATAATTCGGTTGCCTTTGAACAAAAGGCCCAAAAAACCGGCCTCTATGCCAAGAGTCTCAATATCGATGCCTTCTCCGACGAGGCAAAGGCAGCGGTTATAGGGTTTATCAAAAAGGATTTAGGAAAGGTGGATTTGGTTGTTTACAGCGTGGCAGCCCCCCGGCGTCAGCACCCGAAGACAGGGCAGGTCGCTAAAGCTGTCCTTAAACCCATTGGGGCCTCTTATACCAGCATGTCTTTGGATGTCACGACCAGCACGCTTGAGACCGTTACGCTGCCAGCGGCCGCGCAGGAGGAGATTGATCAGACCATTTCCGTGATGGGTGGCGAGGATTGGGAATATTGGATGGACGCCCTCGAAAGAGAAAAACTTTTGGAGGAGGGTGTTGTCACGGTTGCCTATTCTTATATAGGGCCGGAGATCACGAAAAGTATTTACCGTAATGGCACAATCGGCAGGGCCAAGGATCATCTGGAAGCCACGGCGCATGAATTGGATAAACGGATGAAAAAAATAAGAGGGAGGGCATTGGTCTCGGTCAATAAGGCCCTTGTCACCCAATCGAGTTCAGCGATACCGGTTATTCCGCTTTATTTTGTTTTGCTGAATAAGGTTATGAAGGAAAAAGGCGTATACGAGGACTGCATTGCCCAGGTTTACCGCCTCTTTTCGACTCGTCTCTATGCTGGAGGGCCCATCCCGGTCGATGAAAAGGGGCTTATCCGCATGGATGACTGGGAAGTGCGCAAGGATGTCCAATCCCAGGTTCGTGCCAATTGGGAAAAACTTAACGATAAGAATTTAGCTCAATTTGCCGATATGGAAGGGTATCACAAAGAATTCCTGAAGCTCTTTGGCTTTGGGTTTGAAGGGGTCGATTATGCTGCGGATGTCGACTACGAACAGAGGCTCATCTCAGCCGCTTAAGGATTTTGCATTCCTCCCGGTATCAATGCCACGGCCGTACTTTCCTGCACACCTTTTCCAACCCGTGATGTTATAATATGTAAGTTTAATGTATCATCTGTAAATATATAGCATTGGTTGACTATATTTCAGGTCATTTTGCTATAAATATGTAGATTCTTGCCTTTTAATGACAATATAATGATATTATTGAACTTAAATGAATTGTTTTGACAAAGATAGAAGATTTTATGATTAATATATAAAAAAATTGATAAAATTGTTGACACATGAAAAGTCGTGTAATAAAGTGAATAAGCTTGTTGTTGATTGCTAATTGCGATTGATGTATCTCGCAGATTCCCAATACATTATTAGAGAAGAGATTTTATGCTGCATTTTCAGGAATTGATGACAATTGATGAGGTGGCCAGATATCTTCGCGTGAAGAGGAGGACTATCTATGAATGGCTTAAGAAGGGGAAGATTCCTGCCATTAAAACGGTAGGGCAATGGCGGTTTAAGAAAGAAAAGATTGACACATGGCTCGACGGTAAACAACAAGAAACCACCTAAAAACGAGGAGCTGATTATGCATTTTAAAAAGTTGGAGATCTTTGGGTTCAAGTCGTTCGCGGATAAGACCATCCTTAATTTCGAGCCGGGCATAACAGCCATCGTTGGTCCTAACGGATGCGGGAAAAGCAATGTCTTTGACGCCATTCGATGGGTACTGGGGGAACAGAGCACCAAGGATCTGCGCGGGAGCTCCATGGAAGATGTCATTTTCAATGGAACAGCTCAGAAGGCCTCTTTGGGATTTGCTGAGGTCAGCCTGACTTTTGCCAATGATGCGCGCATGCTTCCTATCGAATACGATGAGGTTACGATGACGAGGCGATTGTTTCGCTCCGGTGAAAGCGAGTATCTTCTCAATAAGACGGTTGTGCGCTTAAGGGATATCCAGGAGTTGTTGATGGGAACGGGCATCGGGGCCGAGGCTTATTCTTTGGTTCAGCAGGGAAAGGTTGATTTGGTCGTGAGCGCCAGGCCGGAAGACCGGCGTATGATTTTTGATGAGGCCTCAGGGATCACCAAATATAAAGTCAAGAAGAAAGAGGCGTTAAACAAGCTTAAGGACACAGAGAACAACCTTTTGCGCATCAACGATATTATTGTCGAGGTCAAGCGGCAGATTGCCTCCATCGAGCGTCAGGCCGATAAGGCCAGAAAATACAAAGAGGAGTTTGAAAAGTTGGAGAAGCTGGAAGTTCAATGGACCCAACACCAGTTGAATGCGCTGGGGCATGAACGGGCAACCGTCGGCGCCAGGATGGAGGAGCTTAAAGGAGAGGAACAGGAAATAAGCCGGCAGCTAGAGGAGCATGCGGATCAATTAACCGGCAGGACTGATCTTTGGGAAGAACTGGAAGGCAAGATCAATGGTTTGCATGCCGAAGAGATCAGGCTGGAGGGACAGATCGATTTGAACAACCGTCATATCGGATTTAATGAAGAGCGCATCGCCGGCATTGACGGGCATAACCAAAAATTTAAAGAGCAAAAAGAACATCTGATCACGCGCTGCCGTACCCAGCAGGAAAAGATCGAAGAGTTAAAAGAGGGGGTGGCCCTCGTTCAGGAAACCTTGCAGTCCCGCCAGCAGAATTTGAAAGAAAAGCGGGTTCTTTTATCCCGGATGGAAGGGTCAGTCCAAGAGGCCAAGGATAAGATTGTCGAGAATGAGGAGAGAATATTGCCCCTCACTTCCCAGCAGGTGAGTGTCCGCAACGAGCTGACGGATGTCATGAAAGAAATTCAAGGGGCGCTTGCCAGGAAGCGCCGCCTGGAGATTGAGCGGGGGAAGGTCGGTGTCGAAGTGGACGGCTTAAAACACAAATTGCAGAATTTGGACGCAGAGATCCACCGTCTAGAGGGGATTATCCGCGGCTTGGAAGGGGACAGGGAAAATCAGGGTGCCCTGTTAGACCGACTAAGGGGTGAGATGGCCGGTTTAAGCCAGAGAATTGATGAGTTGGAAAAAAAGGGTTTGTTTTATAAATCCCAGAAAGATTTTATCGAGAAACTCAATGTTCAATACCAAGATATCCCTGACCCGGTTGTGGAGGGGCGTCTCATTACGCAGACGCAGCCTCTGAATCATCACACCGGCATCATCGGCAAGGTCAAGGAGGTTCATGCAACGGGCAACGGGAAGTTTGAATTTTTAAAGAATATCCTGGCGAAGAATGACGTTCAGCAATTGTATGAGATCGTCTGTGAGACCAAGTTTATCGAGCTTGATCCTCAGCAGATCTCCAGAAGAATAGAAGAGATTAATCTGGAGATTGATCAATTGAGCACAGAAAAAGACGCGTATATCGCCAAGATCGAAGACGAGGCTAAACTTTACAAGGATATTCAGCAGAATATTCATGGCCAAGAAAAGGTCTTCTCGGTCTTTAATGCCCAGCATAACGATCTCTTGGAGAAGTCGCATCAACTGCAGGAAGAGTTGGAGCTCATCGCCTCAGAATTAGGTGAGGTGGAAGCTGTTTTATCGGCGGTTAAGAAACGTGAGGAAGAGCTGACTTACCAGCTGGATACCGTCAATCAGGATATTGAGTGGTGCCAGAATGATATTAAGAATAAGCAGGCGTGGATCGCCGCGAAGTCCCAGGAGAAAGAAGAGATCACGGTTGCCATTGCCCAGATGGAGGCTGAACGGGAATCTCAAAAGGACAAGTTGGAGACCTCCTGCGAACATTTGGAGATGTTTTCGAAGGATCTCGACAGTTGGCTTGAAGAAATCAAAAAGATTGATGACGAGATAGCGTCCAGCGAGGGGCGCAAGGCCCAGGCGGCATTGGAAAATCAGGCCTTGATGGAGAAGATCGAGAATGTCCGGCGCGGTCAGGAATCCCTCAAGGGGACGTTGGCCGATTACGAATGCCAGAAACAGGATTTGGTTCAGTGCATAGGCAGCCTGCGTTCTGGCATTGCCGGTCTTGAGGAGGGAAGGAATCGTGTCCAACAGCTTCTTCATGATCAGGAATTGAAAGGGCAGGAGTTAAGTTTCAAGGAAAAGGGCATCAAGGATCGCCTTCAGCAAACGTATAGAATCAATCTTGACGATGTGGTTGGCCCGCCGCCTTCGCAAGGTGGGGCAGTCGCCGGGGGGCAGGAGACGCCAGAGGCATTGAACGAAGAGGAAATTGTCAGGGAGATTGAGCGTCTGAGGAGGCGATGCGATTCTTTCGGCAGCGTGAATCTGGTGGCGATTGAGGAATGTGAAGAGTTGAAAGGACGCTTTGAATTCCTCACCAAACAGCAGAGCGATTTGCTGGAGGCCAAGTCGCAGTTGATGACTACCATCAGCAAAATTAACCGCTCGACGCACCAGATATTCATGGATACCTTCACGAAGGTAGGAGAGGAGTTTCGTGTTTATTTCCGTATGCTTTTTGGCGGAGGCGAGGCACAGTTAGTTTTGCTTGATCCCGAGAATGTCCTGGAGTCCGGCATTGACATCATTGCCCGGCCGCCGGGGAAAAAGCTGCAGAATATCAGCTTGCTCTCGGGAGGGGAGAAGACTTTAACAGCTATCGCCCTTATCTTCGGTGTCTTTAGGGTCAAGCCGAGTCCGTTTTGCGTGCTGGATGAGATCGATGCCGCCCTTGATGATTCCAATGTCGCACGGTTTAGTTATCTCCTGAAGGAGTTCGCGAAGATCGCCCAGTTTATTGTGATTACGCACAATAAGAAAACTATCGCCAGTGCCGATATCATGTATGGGATCACGATGCCGGAGACGGGTGTCTCGCGGATTGTGTCGGTGAAGTTCTCCGATGAAAAGAAAAAGGAAGAAGAGGCGGCCCTAGTGGCGGCCTAAAGGAGCGGCGGCTTGGGGAGCTTAAATCGGACAGGTTTGATTCTTACCGCTGAATTTGGCGATATACATGGCCTTGTCGGCCTTGGTGATTAATTCTTCTTTTGTCTGAGCGTCATCGGGGAAAACAGCCAGTCCAATGCTGACGGTTACCTTAAGCGGCTGTTCGGCACAGGATATCCGGAAAGGATGGCCGGCGATTCTCTGACGGAGCCGCTCGGCAATGGTCATCCCCTGTTCTTTATGGGTCTGCGTGAGGATGATGGAGAATTCCTCCCCGCCGTAGCGGCAGACATAATCATTCTCCCTCGATGAATCTTTGAGGAGATAGGCTATCTCTTTCAAGATACAATCTCCGTTTTGGTGTCCGTGGGTGTCGTTGAGCTTCTTAAAGTCATCCATATCGAGAATCATAAGGCTTAAGGGATGATGTGTCAGTTGGGACATATCGATTTCTTTTGTCAGTTGGTCCTGAAAGAAACCGTGATTCCATAAATGCGTGAGGGCATCGGTGCGGCTCTTCTGGCGGACCATTTCGTACAAATGGGAGTTTTCGATGGCCAGTCCCGCCTGGTTGGCCAGCATTACAAACATCCGTAGATCATCCTGGGTGACGGGTTTCTGGGTGTAGAGGTTGTCGGCGATAATGAGGCCGTTGACCTTGTCTTTTGCCTTAAGAGGCATGATGACCAGCTCGTTGGTCTTGAATGTCTGCAATAATACGTCGTCGCTGTAGCGGTTGATTTCCTGCGGGGTGATGTGGACAGGGGCACCCTCATGGAAGGCTTTTGCCAACAGGCTCGGACTGTTGATTTCTAAAGGGATTCTTAACTTTTTAACCGATTGCAGCAGGGAGGACTGAGTCATGTCCGGGGAGATATTTTCTTCTTTGATCAGATCCTCCAGGTGCGGTTTTGTGAGGGAAATATATTGCCAGATTTTCTGGGCATGCTCTCCTGATTCGGGGCAGATGGCCATCTGCGGCTCCAGACAGCGCTCTTTGGAATTGACGAGAAACAAGATGGCCCTGTTGAATCCAAGGCCGGTATGGGCGGTGACACAGGTGAGAATGATATAAAGGATATGGTTCAGGTCGAGGGTGGTGCGCATAGCGTTGCTGATCTCATAGAGTACCGCCAGTTCTCTGTTGGCCCGGCTCAGTTTCTCTTGCAGGCTTTGTATATGGATAAGATGCTTTTCTTCCATAGTTAAATGCATGGACATCTCTTTTTCTTGCGTATCTGCTGTGGAGCGTATATTCATTAATGAAAGATAGCATCTTCAAGGGGGAATGTCAAGGCCATTCCAGAATAGGCTTGGACAAAAGATTTAGAACTTATTGAAAACAAACAGGTTATGTTCTATTTGAGTGTGGTAGCGCTTCCTTGACAGTCCTGTGTCTGTATGTTATACTTCTACCCATTCTGTCTGGTCAGGAAATCGCTCGTCTTTAGGGGTACAACGCACATTTATTTTTTAGCCAACATTTTCCCGCAGGAATATATCCGTGACGTTGAATTTTAATCTTGTCGATATATTGATGTTGGGTGCGGTGGTCAGGAGTTTTTATGTTGGCGCGAAAACCGGTTTTATGGCGGAGTTGTTTCGGCTTATAGGGATTGTTTGTGCGACATTTGTCATATTGCATTATTATCTTTCTTTCGCGGGGTTTTTGACAAAGAAATTATTTATCCCTGAGAAGACTCAGGAATCCCTCAGCTTCACGATTTTGATGATAGCGGCCATTCTTTTTTCCTTTCTTATTAGGGAAGGATGGCTGATCATCTTTAAGGTCGAGGTAAAATCGGCGCTCAATAAATGGGCAGGCGCCCTGTGTTCTTTGTTAACGAGTTATCTGGCTTGCGGTTTGTTTTTGTTGGCGCTTATCCTTTGGAATAACAGCTATATAAATCAGCATATTCAAAGTTCCCTCAGTCAGCCTGTTTTGCAAAATGTTTCTGCACGCGTGTATGAGGCCGCTTATACGGCGGTTATTCGTCCTTTTTTCCCAGAGGAACCGGTGAATACCAAGGTTCTCCGGCTGACAGGAGGAATCAAGCCATAATGGCGCTTATCCCTGAAGAGATCATTTCTCAGGTTGTTGACCGATGCGATATCGTTGAGGCGGTATCCTCGTATATTCCGCTTAAACGGGTGGGGCGTAATTTTAAGGCATGCTGCCCTTTTCATAACGAGAAGACGCCTTCATTTATCGTCAATCCGGACAAACAGATATTTCATTGCTTTGGCTGCGGGGCCGGCGGCAACGTTGTGAGCTTCATCATGAAGCAGGAGCATATGGAGTTTCCCGAGGCGGTCCGTTTTCTTGCCCAGAGGGTCAATGTCCTTATTCCCAGCGCCGATACCTCCGAGCCCCATACGGCGAATGTCCGCCAGGCCATACTGCGGGTTAATGCCTTAGCGGTTATTTTTTTTCATAAGATCCTGCTCTCTGATCAGTCACCAACGACAAAAAAAGCCCTCGACTATTTACGCCGGAGGGAAGTCGGGCAGGAGACAATTCATAAATTTCAGATGGGGTTGGCGCCTGACCGCTGGGATGCCCTGTTGGCTTACTTGAAAAACGAAGGGATCCCTTTAAGTCTCATGGAAAAAGCCGGGCTCATTATCCCGCGGGAGGGCGGGCGGGGTTATTACGATCGTTTCCGCAACCGTATCATGTTCCCGATCTTTGATACACGGGCGCATTGCCGTGCCTTTGGGGCGCGCGCCGTGGAAGACTCTGGCGCCGAGGGACAAGGGGCAAAATACCTTAATTCACCGGAGACGATTATTTACACCAAGGGGCATCATCTCTACGGGTTTCATCTCTCCCGGCAGGCTATTGCCGAAGGGGATTCTGTGGTTATTGTCGAGGGGTATATGGATTGCCTTATTCCCTATCAGGCCGGTGTTGATAATGTGGTGGCCTCGCTGGGGACCGCCTTGACCGTCGAGCAAATCCGTTTGCTGCGTCGTTATACTCATAACGTGGTGATGCTTTTTGATATGGACCCCGCCGGGGAGGCCGCGATGATGCGCAGTCTCGACATCCTTTTGGAGGAAGGGATGGAGGTGAAGGTCGCTACTCTTGAGGCAGGGGAAGATCCCGATTCCTTTGTATGCCGGTATGGCGCGAAGGCTTTCCGGGAAAGGATTGCCAATGCCCAGAAGTTTTTTGATTATAAATTGACTATTCTTTCTAAGCGTTTTGATAAAGAGAGCGCCGAGGGTAAGGCCAAGATTGCCGGGGAGATGCTGCCGTCGGTCTATCATTATAAGAACGAGTTGATCAAGGCGGAATACATTAAAAGGCTTGCCCAGATCCTGGATGTGCCCGAACAGATTCTTATTCAGGAGTATAACAAGGTCGGCCAGACGCTCTCTCAGAGGATCTCTGCTCGAATCCGTGGGCAGGCTGCTGGCAATCAGGCGCGGGCACGGACGGTGGAGCGCAGCCTTCTCAAATTGATTCTTGAGAAAGAAGATGTTATCCCGAAGGCCAGGGTAGAGGTAACTCTTTCGGATTTTCGGGACGCACAGATCCGTTCTGTCCTTACAAAGATATTTGCACTATTTGAGCAGGGCCGCAAAATCGATGCCGGAAGCTTGATCAGTAGTTTTGAGGATCTCGATATCCAACAGATGCTGTCGGGACTTGTTGCCGAAGAGGAGATACGCGGTAATTGGGAGAAGATGTATGATGATTGCATCGGCCGGATCAAACATGACCGGCTCAAATGGCAGAGGCAGCAGCTCCTGCAGCAGATTCAAGAGGCCGAGACAGCCGGCGATGCCGGACGCGTGGATGCCTTGACACGGCAATTTAACCAATGTATCAGGAAATGAGGGTTCATCGAACATGAAACAGCCCATAGTTCAGAACATTATGAAGCAGGATATTGATAAATTAGTGGAGATGGGCAAGAAAAAAGGGTTTCTTACCTATACGGATGTCAACGAAATCCTGTCGGAGGACGTGCATTCCTCTGAGGATATTGATAAGGTTTTTGACATCCTCGACGGTCAGGATATCAAGATTGTTGAGGAAGAGGAAGAGGATTTAGATATTACAGAAAAACTCGAAGAGGAATCCCGGGAGCAGGAGGTGCGGCGTCTGCGCGAGGAGAGCAAAGAAGAAGACGTTTATTCGGAGAAATTTATCCCCTTGGACGATCCCGTCAAGATGTATCTTAAGCAGATGGGATCGATTCCTTTGCTCTCCAGGGAAAACGAAATCAATCTGGCCAAGCGTATTGAGGAGGCTGAGATTAAATTCGCCCAGGCGCTGTATAAAACCGTTTATGCCCGTAAGGCGGCTCTGGATATCATTCATCATGTCCTCAATGAGGAAATAAATGTCGAGGACGTGATTAAAGACGAGTTGGAGCGGCGTCCGAAGCTGGTGCGCGAACTTGAGCGGATCAAGAAGGAGGTCACTCGCACAAAGGTTGGTTCGGAGAAGTCTGCCGTCATCCTTTCTCAATTCAAACTGGTCGCTTCCTTTAATGAAAGAATCGTCTCCGAGATCAAAGAGATGATGGACCGGGCGGAGAAGATTGAAAGGATTTTGAAAGGGAAAAAGAAAGTGCTGAATGTGAAAGAGCTCCGCAGCAAGAAAATGATGCTTCTGAAGGAGTTGGGGCAGCCTCGGCGGGATCTGCGGGAAGATCTTCGGATTATTAAGTTGCGGCAGGCCAAGTTCAATAAGGCCAAAAAACTTCTGGTTGAAGCCAATTTGAGATTGGTTGTCAGTATCGCTAAAAAATACATTAATCGCGGCCTTTCGTTCCTGGATTTGATCCAGGAAGGAAATATGGGGCTTATCCGTGCGGTCGAAAAGTTTGAATACAAAAGAGGTTATAAATTTTCCACCTATGCGACGTGGTGGATTCGTCAAGCCATCACCCGCTCGATTGCCGATCAGGCACGAACGATCCGAATTCCTGTTCATATGACCGAGACGATTAATAAAATCATCCGTGTCTCGCGTTTTTTTGTGCAGGAATATGGCCGTGAGCCAAGCGCGCCGGAAATCGCCAAGCAAATGCGGATCCCTGTCAGCAAGGTCAAGGAGATCCTGAAAATTTCCCAGGTGCCGATTTCCCTTCAGACGCCCATCGGCGATGAGGGGGATACCCATTTCGGGGATTTCATCGAGGATAAAAAGGCCATCTCACCGGCGAATGCGACTCTGCAGTCGATGCTCAAAGATGAGATCGCGGGTGTTCTCAATACCCTGGATGAACGGGAACGCCGGATCCTGGAACTGCGTTTTGGCATTCACGACGGGACAACCCGCACCCTGGAGGAAGTGGGGAGTGAATTTAACGTCACCCGCGAGCGCGTGCGCCAGATTGAGTCCAAGGCGTTGCGCAAATTGCGTCATCCGACACGTTCCCGGCGCATTAAACAGTTTCTTGATATGGCCGCTAAAGAGGATCAGCTTACTTGATACGTTCGACGGCGCCAACCCCCGTTAAGGGCGGGTTAAGGGCGCCGCTCAGTATCACCCTGAGCAAACCCCTGCCTTTAGGCCTGGGAGCGTCGAAGGGTTGACGCAAAGCCGCAAGGAAGTTTTTTAAAGTGTTGATAAAGGCCTGCTGGACTCCAGCAGGCCTTTGCTCTGAAGGCTATGATAAAAAAACATCCTTTGATCTCTTTCGTGGCATTAACGGTTTTAATGACCTGGGGCGGCCTATTTGTCAATATAATGGGAATATTTCCTGCCTTCGGTCAATGGTTTCTTTATGGCGAAGGGCACGTCGTTGCTATCTTGAGAACAAGACAGACGTTATTGAACTGGACTCCCAACATTGCTGCAGTGATTGTTTTAGGTGTTAGCGGCGGTTGGCCAAGGGTGAGAGAATTATTAGGCCGGTTTTTGAAGTGGCGGGTAGGTATGCGTTTATGGCTTTGGGCCGTGCTTATCCCTTTCATGAGCGCTTTAGGGGCCGTAGGCTTGTATGGGATGGGGGGAGGGAGGATCGAGGGGAATCAGATGGGATTTATTCCACTCGTCTTGTGTCAACGCTTTATTTTTTCTTTATCAACCGAGAGTATCGGAGGGGAGGCGGGCTGGCGTGGTTTTGTCCTTGTTTATCTGCAGCAGAGATTTTCTCCTTTTATATCCACCCTTATAGTCGGGCTGATCTGGGGGTTGGTGCACTTTCCCATTCTAACGGTTAGAGGATTCGTGTTGCAGGAATTTTTCTTTTTTGGGGTAACTATTCTTTGTTTATCCGTCGTGTTGACATGGTTTTATAACAGAACGCGAGGGAGTTTGTTGGTGGCGGCTTTTGTCCATGCCGTCTTTAACGCGATAGATGCCACGATCTCACGAAGTTTTGTTGCTCTCATGCCCAGGGGAGATTATATGTTTGTGTTGATGATGGCTATGATGGCGACGGCCACGGTCTTAATTGTTCGCACCAAGGGTCGTCTTGGATTGGCCTGATGAAACAGGAGATGCTCATGGATATGAAAGTTCGGGGCAAGAAGTTTAGTTTTGCCGTTGTGCGTAAGACACTCCCTAATGGTTTAAGAGTCGAGGTTGACAGGATTGAACATCCCGGAGCTGTTTTAATCATCCCGTTTTTAACCAAAGATAAGGTTGTCTTTCTGGATCAGTACCGCCCCGTCCTAGGCCGTTATTTACTCGAACTTCCCGCCGGCACGCTGGATAAAAACGAACGGCCGCTCCTCTGTGCCCGGCGCGAACTGATTGAAGAAACGAATTATAAGGCAGGCAGGTTACAGCGGTTGGGCAGGATTTATCCCGTTCCCGGTTATTCCACTGAGATTATTTATATCTACAAAGCTGAAGGATTAACCCGGGAGAAGGGGACCAAGGATAAGGATGAGATCATTCGCCCCAGAATTTTAACGAAGATGGAGGCAAAAAAGATTTTTCGAAAGGGGTGTATCCACGATGCCAAGACTATCTGCGGCCTCGTTCTCTGCGGATGGTTGTAAACAAAAAAAACGAGAGGCGTTCACAGTATCCCCTCATGGGAGGGCTTGGGCGCCCCGAACGAGTCAAGGGATGGATATGGCCGTAGAAAGAGACTGGGCGAGGGGAATGGAGGGAAAGTCATTTACCCCAAGTGCATGATTATCAGACACTTATTTTCGGAATAATTGTTAAGGGGAAGCCGCTTAGGATGAGCCCAAAAACAATTTCTCCTTCAAGAAAACCTATTGAAAATAAAGGGGCATTGTGATATGCTTAATTAAATTTTGTCGATATTTTTCGATGTTGGGAACGCCAGGATGAAAAATGCTTGCCGGGCCCATAGCTCAGCCGGTTAGAGCATCTGACTCATAATCAGGTGGTCCCAGGTTCAAGTCCTGGTGGGCCCAGGATTTTATCAATATTGAAATAGGGACTCATAGCTCAGTTGGTTAGAGCGTCGCCCTCACATGGCGAAGGCCGTAGGTTCAAGTCCTACTGAGTCCACATAGTTTCCAAAATTGGTTGAAGGGCTCAGATGGCGCCGACGCTTTCGACGGGCTGTGGGAGAAGATAGGGTTTTTGAAAATGTGGATAAAAGGAAATCGAGGACGTGGCGCAAATTTCCATTAGAGATCAAATCAGAAGATTGATTGATCTTCAGAAAATCGACTCGGATATCTACGGCTTAAAAGAGGAATTGACCCGCAAGCCCATCCTTATCGGGGAATTGAAAGAAAAATTTGAAAAAAATAAGGCGCATCTCAACGAACTGGAGGAGAAGTTAAAGAAAATTTTGCTCGGGCGCAAGAGCCTGGAATTGGAATTAAAGGGCAAGGAAGACGAGCATCTCAAGGCCAATACGCAGCTTTCCCAGATCAAAACCAATAAGGAATATCAGGCGAAAATTGCCGAGATGGAACATATTAGGGCGGATCAGTCGATTCTTGAGGAAAAAATTCTTATCGCCTATGATGAGGCGGATGCGGTCGGAAGGGAAATAGAAAAAGAGAGAGGTGTTGTCGCACAGGAAGAAAAGCGTTATCTGGCCCAAAAAAATGAGATGGAGGATCAGATGACGCTGGCCCAGGACAGGATTAAGGTTCTTGAGTCGCAGAGAAAACAGATTCTTCCCGATATCGACCCCCATTGTCTAAACCGTTATGAACGGGTTTTAATGCACAAAAGCGGCCTCGCCATCGCCCGCTTACAGGGCAATTCGTGCGGCGGGTGTTTTATGAATGTAACACAGCAGCAAATCAATACCATCCGGATGCATGATCAGCTTGTGGAATGCGAGATGTGTCAACGGATTTTGTATATTGAGGATGATCTTTGAAAGACGCTTGGGATATATTTATTGATGGGGCCTGCCGGGGGAATCCGGGGCCTGGGGCTATCGGCGTTGTCATTACCCGGGATGATAAAACGATCGCAGAAATTTCCAGGACAATCGGCGAGGTGACGAATAACATAGCCGAATACCTCGCGTTGATTTATGCCCTGCAGGAGGCCTTAGTCCTCAAGGCCAAAGAGGTCAGGATTTTTACGGACAGTGAGCTTGTCTACCGTCAGCTTACAGGCGTTTATCGGATAAAAAACGAACACCTGAAAGTTTACTTTGACCAGGTGCTTCATCTTAAACGGGGATTCGAGCGTCTGGAAATAAGGCATGTCTCCCGGGAACAAAACAAGGCGGCGGATAAATTAGCCAACAACGCTTTGGAGAATTTTAGGAAGAAGCAAGCCAAGATGGTTGCCCCGGCGTTTTCCGACATCGTCTCGGAATAATTACGGCGGGGAGGAAAGTCCGAGCTCCAGAGGATCATGCATCCTGTTAATTCAGGACACTCCCGGCGCTTTGTTTTGCAAAGGGGCGGGGGGAGGATCAGAGCCACAGAGACGAGTCGTTCCCCATAGGAGGGTGTAATCTCGCTACCTCTAAAAATTTGGAGAGGTGATGATTCCACGAGTCCCACCTATGGTGGGGCGGGTGAAACGCGGCAATCTCTGCATGGAGCAAGACCGAATAGGGGAAGATACCTGTAAAATTCGAAGCATGTCCGCCTCAGGCGGACGATATTCAGATTTCGGATTTTAAAGGTAACGAGGTGATCCGCTTCGTCATTATTCCCGGGTAGGTTGCAAGAGTCCGGTTCCCCTTCAATATCACGCAAGAAGATGAGGGAGGGAATTCCCGCGCGCCTAGCCTGCCTGCCCTGTCTGCCGACAGGCAGGCGGCAGGCAGGCGTGAGGGAAAGAGTGATCTCCGGAGTCAGTGGAATAACCATCACCCTTTATGGGATAACAGAACTCGGCTTACTTGGTTTGCTTGAATGAGCGCATGGTTTATGTGCGCACTTAGTGCGCACATAAACCATTTGCGCGAATTCAACCCTTGACATTTTACCGTATGGAATCAGCGTATTATTTCTACATTTTGGCGTGCCATGATGGCTCAAGGTATTATGGGCACACAAATAATCTGTCGGAGCGTTTTAAAAGACATTGCCAGGGGGACGTTGCCTCTACTAAGAATAAAAGACCACTAGAATTGGTTTATTTTGAAGAATTGAATTCTCGTTCGGAAGTATTTAGACGGGAACAACAGTTCAAAAATGGAAAAACGAGGAAAACAACAATAGAGAAAATGATAAGTTCCTTTGATAAAAGCAAAATGTCAAGGGTTCAATTCGCACAGTAATTTATGTTCACTTCGTTCCATAAATTACGTGCTCATTGAAGGAGGTTTTCAAATGTCAGGTCACTCAAAATGGGCGAGTATTAAACATAAAAAGGCTGCGGCAGATGCCAAGAGAGGGGCGGCCTTTACGAAAATGATCCGGGAAATTACGGCGGCTGCCCGGGAAGGCGGCGGCAATACGGACACGAATGCGCGTCTGCGGGCGGCCATCGAACGGGCCAAGGGCATCAACATGCCCTCGACGAATGTTGAGAGCGCAATCAAAAAAGGGACAGGCGAGCTTCCCGGTGTCACTTATGAGAATGTCACTTTTGATGCGTATGGCCCGGGAGGGGTGGCGATGCTTATTGAGGGATTGACGGATAATAAAAACCGCACCACGGCCGAGATTCGCAATCTTCTTTCTAAGAAAAACGGCACTTTGGCCGGGCCCGGAGCCACCTCTTATTTATTTTCTAAAAAGGGATTTGTCTCGATTGAGAAAGATAAAGTTGGTGAAGAGCAGCTGATGGAGATTGCCCTCGAGGCCGGAGCTGACGATATCAACTCCGAGGGGCGTTATCACGAAATCACGTGTGATCTCCCTCATCTTTCCAGGATTCAATCGGCCCTGGAGGCCAAACGCATCCCCGTCGTTACCGCCGAGATGACGATGCTGCCCAGTTCTTATGTGCGGGTTGTCGGCCAGGAGGCCAAGTCTCTTTTGGAATTGATGGAGGCCCTTGAGGAGCACGAGGATGTGCAGAACGTTCACGCGAATTTTGACATCCCCGATGAGGAAATGGATAAAATTGCGCAGGGCGTATGAAGATACTCGGGATTGATCCCGGTCTTAAGGCGACCGGTTACGGATGTATTGAGCACAATCATAACAAAATAAAATTGTTGGAGACGGGGACCATCATGCCTCGGCAGAGGGATCTTATTCAGAATCGCATTCACAAAGTTTACAGCCTTTTGAGCGAAATTATTGATCAGCATAAGCCGGATGTCCTTGTTTTAGAGAAATTGTACGCGCATTATAAACACCCGACCACAGCCAGTATCCTGGGACACGTGCGCGGGGTCATTTGTCTTTTGTGCGCGCAAAAAAATCTTGCCCTGGCCGAGCACAGCGTTAAGCGGATTCGTAAAGCCTTGACCGGAAACGGTAATGCCAGCAAGATTCAGACGCAGCGGGTGGTTGCCCAGGCGCTTGGAATTGATGAGCGTCAACTGACTTTGGATGCCAGTGACGCCCTGGCCCTGGCCCTGGGGTATATGCATATTCACAGACGCGGGATATGATTGCACGAATCACAGGAAAACTTGTCCAGAAACAAAACCAGTCGCTCATCCTTAACGTCAACGGCTTATGTTATGAGATTATGGTGCCGACCTCGGTCATGAACCGCATCGAAGAAACCACGGATGAGCAGGGCTGCGTGAATCTCGTGACCTACCATTATCTGCAAATAGGGCCCTCCAGCGGGATACCGGTTCTGATTGGTTTTATGAACGAAATAGAGCGGGATTTTTTTCAACAGTTTATCAAGGTCTCCGGTATCGGCCCGCGCGCAGCCATCAAGGCGCTCACTCAACCTATCTCGGAAATCACGCGGGCTATTCACGAGGGAGATATTCATTACCTCAAGACGCTTCCCGGGATCGGCATGCAAAAGGCCAGGGAGATTGTTGCGAAGCTGCAAGGCAAGATGGGCAAATTCGGGCTGATTCAGGACAAGGAAACGGCCCCCGCCGTCTTGGAGAAGGCGCCCGACTGGCAAGAGGAGGCCTTGGAGATTCTTCTTCAGCTCCAGTATAAAAAGGCGGAGGCCAGAGAAATGATCCGCAAGGCCATGGAGCGTTCCGGGGAAATCCGCACGACCGAGGCCCTGTTAAACGAGATCTATAATCAGAAAATCCGTTCTGTTGCCGGATGAGGGAAAAACAGCGGACGGAGGCTAAGTTAAAATATGACGCAACAACTATCCGATAAAACAGATGACCAACTCATGTATGTCCGGGGTGTGGTCGAGGCCTTGTTATTTGTCAATGAGAAGCCCGTGGCCTTGGATCAGATGAAAAAGGTCATGGAAACGGTCACGCTGGGGGAAATTAAGAAGGTGATCTCAATCCTGAAGGAAGACTACGAACAGAGACAAAGCGGCATGAAGATTGTGGAAATCGCCGGCGGCTATCAGATGCTCAGCAATCCCCATTATGCGGATTACATCCGCAGTTTTTATAAAACAAAGCACAAAGAGAAACTGTCCCGTCCGGCCCTGGAGACACTGGCCATCGTTGCCTATAAACAGCCGGTCACGCGGGGAGATATTGAGCTTATCCGCGGGGTAAACTCCGACGGCGTGGTGGCACATCTTTTAAGCAAGGAATTGATCAAGGGTGTCGGACGCAGAGAGGTGCCCGGCAGGCCGTTTCTTTACGGGACAACAAAACAATTTTTGGAGTATTTTGGGTTGAAATCTTTGGAGGATATGCCCCGGCTGGAGGAATTTCCAACCCTTGTCCCTGCGCAGTTGCAGGAAGGCGGGCCGCCTTTGGCGAGCCTCCCGCCGAATGGCCCGCCTCGGCCGATGGCCTCATCGAGGCCGGGCGAGGCTCGCCCAAAGGGCGGCTCCTCTGGCGGGCGGGAATTGGGGGAAGCAGCCCCACAGGCCGCGGAAAGAAGTGTTGAGGCAAAACTGGATCAGTCAACAGAGGATGAGCCCGGGAGTGTTTCTCAAGACGCAGTGCCAACCCTTCCTGCGGCGCAAGAGACACAAAGATCAGAAAATGAGTCTTAAAAATCTGCGAAGACAGGTTGATACGCTTGACGGTCAGATTGTCGGATTGCTCAATAAACGGGCCAAACTGAGTCTGGCTATCGGCCAAGAAAAGTTGAAGACCCAAAAGGGCATTTACTCGCCGCATCGGGAGAAGGAAGTCCTCCAGCGTGTGAGGGCCCTCAATCAGGGGCCGATGTCCGCTGAGGATTTTGAGGCCATTTATCGGGAGATTATGTCGAGTTCTCTGTCCATGGAAAAAGAACTGCGTATCGCCTATCTGGGTACGGAAGGGTCTTTTACGCATTTGGCCGCCAACAAGAAGTTCGGCTCGCGGGTGGAATATGTCTCGTGCGACAGCATCCTGGATGTGTTCCAGAGGGTTGAGCACGGCGACTGCGATTACGGCGTTGTCCCGGTTGAAAACTCCATTGAAGGGGCGGTGACCCATACCTTCGACCTTTTGGTCGATTCGGAATTGAAGATCTGCGCCCAGATTATGCTGAAGATTTCGCATAACCTTCTGTCTCACGCCCGCAGCGTAACGGATATTAAACGGATTTATTCCAACCAGCAGGTATTCGGCCAATGCCGGAACTGGCTGCTGCAGAATTTGCCAGGGTTAGGGCAGATTTGGGTCGCCTCAACGACGGAGGCGGCTCAGTGCGCCGCTAAAGACAAGAAGGCCGCCGCTATCGCCTCAAGTTTCGCGGCTAAGGTGTATGGGCTGCCGACTCTCAGAAGCAATATTCAGGATATGGCGCACAATACGACGCGTTTTCTGGTCCTGGCCACCCAGGATGTGCCGCAGACAGGGAAAGACCGCACGACGATTTTGTTTTCGATCAAAGACCGGGTGGGGGCATTGCATGCGATGCTGACGCCCTTTGTAAAGAACAACATCAATTTGACCAAAATCGAATCACGGCCGGCCAAAAAAAAGGCATGGGACTATTACTTTTTCGTGGATTTTGAAGGCCATCGGCTGGACAAGAATGTCAAAAGGGCCCTCGACCAGCTGGAGGGGATGTGTAAATATCTCAAGGTGGTCGGATCGTATCCGATTATCGATTAGAAAAGCGATTGAGATGTGTTAAGTAACACTTAACACTGAACACTTACGATGAGACGCCTTGCTAAGAAAACGATTTTTAATATCCGGCCGTATGTACCGGGCAAGCCCATTGAGGAAGTTAAACGGGAGCTGGGATTAACACGCGTTATCAAGTTAGCCTCTAATGAAAATCCTTTCGGCCCCTCTCCTCAAGCGCTCAGGGCCGTTGTTAAAGCGCTCAAACAGGTCAATCGTTACCCCGACAGCGGTTGTTACCATCTGCGCCGGATGCTTTCCCACCGGCTGCGGGTCGCGCCGCAGCAGCTGGTCTTCGGCAACGGTTCCGACGAGATTATTGTCCTTGCGGTCCGGGCCTTTGTCCGGGAGGGCGATGAGGTGGTTGTAGCCAAACCGTCGTTTCTGATTTATGAAATCGCCTCAAGGATCGCGGGGGCCAGGGTCAAGGCCGTTGCCCTGAAAGATTTTTGTTATGACCTTCAGGCGATGAAGAGGGCCGTTACCCCGAGAACCAGGATCGTTTTTCTGGGGAACCCCGATAATCCGTCCGGGAAGTACCTTACGCAGAGACAGGTGGAGGATTTCCTGAAAGGATTGCATAAAAACGTGCTGGTCTTTATGGATGAGGCTTATTACGAATACGTCAGGGCGCGTGATTACGTGGATTCGGTTCAACTTCTCAAGGCGTATAAAAACATAATCATCGCACGCACTTTTTCAAAGATGTACGGCCTGGCGGGCCTGCGTATCGGTTATGGAATTGCGGATGAGGAGGTTATCGACTGCCTCAACCGTCTGCGTGAACCGTTTAATGTCAACAGCCTCGCCCAGACAGCGGCCGTCGCCTGCCTGAATGACCAGTCCTATTACAGGAATGTGGGGCTTAAGGTTGACCGGCAGCGCAGATGGCTTTATGATAACCTTAGGAATTTAGGCCTAAAATATGTTGAAAGTTATACGAATTTTGTTTTAATTGATATGCAAACGGATGCCTCCAGAGTTGCCCGGCGTTTGTTGAAAAAGGGTGTCATCGTGCGCGATATGCGTCCTTGGGGATTAAAGAATTATATCCGTGTGACGATCGGTACGGAACCGGAGAACAGAAAATTTCTTAAAGCGTTAAAGGAGATATGATTCTATGATTATCGTCTTAAAAGCGGATGCCACCGAACAACAAATCAGCCATATTATCGAGAAGGCGGAAAAGCTTGGCCTCAAGGCGCACATCTCCCGGGGGACAGAAAGGACGATTGTCGGTCTGATCGGGCCGGAGGATGTGCTGCGGGTGACGCCGTTGGAAGTATTCCCCGGCGTTGAGCGCGTCATTCCTGTGCTTGCCCCTTACAGGCTCGTCTCCAGGGAATTCAAGAAGGAAAATTCAATTGTTAAAATCAATGACCGCGTTGAATTCGGCGGCAGGCGGATTCCTGTGATGGCCGGGCCCTGTTCGATAGAGAGCGCCAAGGGCATCCGTTCCATCGCCCAAAAGGTGAAGAAATCCGGGGCAACTATCTTGCGCGGAGGGGCCTTCAAGCCGCGGACATCCCCTTATGATTTTCAAGGGTTGGGGGAGGAGGGTTTAAAATATCTGGCAGAGGCGGGAAGAGAGTTTGGACTCGCCACCATCACAGAGGTCATGGATCCGCGCGATCTGGAACTCATCAGTAAGTATGCGGATATCCTGCAGATCGGCGCCCGCAATATGCAAAATTTTTCTCTCCTGAAGGATATCGGTAAGCTCAATAAGCCGGTCATGTTAAAAAGAGGCATCAGCGCCACGGTCAAGGAGTGGCTGATGTCCGCGGAGTATATCCTCTCCAACGGAAATTTTAACGTCTTATTGTGCGAACGGGGGATCCGCACCTTTGAAACGGCCACACGCAACACGCTGGATATCAATGCCATTCCTTTGGTGAAGAGATTGTCCCATTTGCCGGTTGTGGTGGACCCCAGCCACGCCACCGGCACATGGGAGCTTGTGGGAAGCGGCGCCAAGGCGGGGGTGGCCGCAGGTTGTGACGGGCTTATTATCGAGGTGCATGAGAATCCGGAAGAGGCTTTTTCCGACGGTCAGCAGTCTCTGATTCCGGAAAAATTTGATGCGCTTATGAACGATTTAAGAAAAATTGCCTCTGCCGTTTCCAGAGAGATTTGATACACCATGATGCTCTTAAGGTCTCATTTTTTTAGAAGAGTGGCGATTGTGGGTGTGGGTTTGATGGGCGGGTCATTGGGGATGGCCTTAAAGAAATATCAACTCGCCCGCGAGGTGGTGGGCGTCTCCACCCATTCCCAAACCCTGGACCAGGCGATTCAAAAAGGGGCCATCGATATGGGGTTTATGGATATCCCCCAGGGAGTGGCCAATGCCGATCTGGTTGTTCTCGCCACACCCGTACAGACTATCCTGCAGCTTCTTCCCACTATTAGTGCGTCTTTACGGCGCGGCTGTCTCATCACGGATTTAGGCAGCGCCAAGCTGGAGATTGTCGAAAAGGCGGAAAGCACCCTTTCCTTGCCCGGACTTTTCGTCGGGTCCCATCCCCTCACGGGTTCGGAGAAAAAGGGGGTGGAATACGCCCGCGCCGAATTGTTTGAAAACACCCGCTGTATCATGACGCCGACCTCTAAAACCAGTCCTGTGGCGAAAGAGAAGATAAAGCATCTATGGACCAAGCTGGGCGCTAAGGTCGAGTTTTTGTCTCCCGAAGAACACGACCGGATTTTAGCCCAGGTCAGCCACTTGCCGCATCTTTTGGCTTATGTCTTGATGGAGTCTATCCCTCAGGAATCTCTTCCCTACGCCCCGCAAGGGCTCAAGGATTCCACGCGGATTGCCGCCTCGTCCCCCCAGATGTGGAATGATATCTGTATGGCGAATTCCAAGAACATTTTGCACGCCCTGGATGAAGTGGTCAAACATCTTTCGTCGATTCGAAAAGCCGTCATCAACCGCGATCAGAAGACCTTGATGAATCATTTCACCAGGGCTAAAGAAAAAAGAGATACGCTTCAGTAGGAGCGGATCGTCCCTGCTTACAGGAAAAATTTTTTATGCCCGAGAGGATGCGTGTGATTACCATTGACGGGCCGGCCGGGGCCGGGAAAAGCACGGTGGCCAGGGAAATCGCCCAGCGGCTCGGGATTTTTTTTCTGGATACGGGGGCGATGTACAGGGCATTGACATTGAAGGTCCTGCGCCAAGGCGTTGATTTGGAAGACGAAGGGCAGCTGGTGGAGGCGGTGCAGGAGACAAAAATCGACTTTGGCCGTTATCCGGACGGAAAAGTCAAGGTTCTCTTGGACGCACAAGACGTCACGGAGGAGATCCGCACAATGGAGGTAACCAATAAGACTTTTTATATTGCCCGTGCCCCGCGTGTGCGGGCGATTGTGGTTAAGTGGCAGAGGGATATCGGCTCCAAGAGAAGCGTTGTTGCCGAAGGCCGCGATGTGGGGACGGTTGTATTTCCGAAGGCCACCCATAAGTTTTATTTGGATGCGGATCCCGAGGAGCGCTCCCGCCGGCGCATTAAAGAATTGAGGGAAAAAGGCCAGGCCGTCGATGCCGGCAATCTCAAAAAAGAATTGGAAGAAAGGGATCATAAAGATTTGACCCGCCGTGTCGGCCCGTTAAAAAGGGCTGAGGACGCCGTCGTCATTGACTCAACGCATCTCTGTGCCGATGAGGTCGTGGAGGCAATGCTGAGACACATTAAATATGGATAAATCTCTCATCCGCAATTTTTCGATTATCGCGCACATCGATCACGGCAAGTCGACCCTGGCCGACCGGCTGCTCTTGCAGACGGGGGCCATTGACGAGCGCAAGTTCCGCCATCAGATGCTGGATGACATGGACTTAGAGCGCGAGCGCGGCATCACGATTAAGGCCTCGGCGGTCAAAATTACCTACAAGGCCGATAACGGCAAGGAGTATATTTTCAACCTCATCGATACGCCGGGGCATGTCGATTTTTCGTATGAAGTGGAAAAGTCTTTGCGTGCCTGCGAGGGGGCGCTGTTGGTGGTGGATGCCTCTCAAGGGGTCGAATCCCAGACGGTTGCCAATTTTTATCTGGCTGTTGACAATAACCTGGAAATCCTGCCCGTCATCAACAAGATTGATATCGTCAATATCGATGTGGACCATGCCAAGCTCCAGCTCATGGAAATTTTTAATTTTAAGGAAGAGGATATCCAGATGGTCTCGGCCAAGGAGGGAATAGGCATTAAGGAACTCTTTGAGAAGATTGTCTCTTTTATGCCGCCGCCGGAGGGAGACAACACAGCGCCCTTGCAGGCCCTTATCTTTGATATGAAATATGATATCTATAAAGGGATCATCATTTATGTGCGGGTCGTCAACGGCGTTTTAACGGGGCATATGCGCATTAAGATGATGCATATGGGCAAAGAATATACGCTGGAGGAAATCGGCATCTTTAAGCCCGAGGCTTTTGCCGTCAAGGAATTAACAAGCGGCGACGTCGGCTATATCACCTGCAACATCCACGAGCCCCGCGAGGTCAGGGTCGGGGATACGGTTACAGAGGCCGGCCGGCCGGCTTCGGAGCCTTTGAAGGGATACCGGCAGTTAAATCCGCTGGTATTTTGCGGCGTTTATCCGGTGAATTCAAAGGACTTTATGGCGCTCAGAGAGGCCATTGAAAAACTGCGCCTGAGCGATCCGAGTTTTGTCTATGAACTGGAGACGTCCCAATCCTTCGGCAACGGCTTTCGCTGCGGTTTTCTGGGGCTCCTTCACATGGATATCGTCCAGCAGCGCCTCCAGCGGGAGTATGACCTGAACTTGATTTTGACAACGCCCAATGTCCAGTACCGGGTGCAGACCAAAGACGGCGCAACCGTCACGCTGGAATGCCCGTCGCAATTGCCGGATCAGTCGCAGATTACCAAGATCGAGGAGCCTTTCCTGGTTGTGACCATCTTAACGCCGGTTGTCTATATGGACAGCCTCATGGAAAGCGCGAAACGCAAACGGGGTGTCTTTGTCGGCAGCGAATATGTCTCGGACAGGATGAAGATTGTTTTTGATATTCCCCTCTCGGAGGTGATTGTCGATTTCAGCGATATGATTAAATCCATTACGCAAGGGTATGGCTCTATTGATTATCAGTTTAAGGGTTACGCAGACGCGAAAATTTCCAAGCTGGATATTCTGATTAACGATAAAATCTGCGATGCCTTTTCCTGCCTGGTCCATAAGGAGACCGCCTATGACAAGGGGCTGGCCTTGGTGACGAAACTCAAAGAGCTTATTCCGCGGCAGTTGTTTGAGGTGCGCATTCAGGCTTCCTGCGACGGGCGGATTGTCTCCAGCGCCCGGGTTCAGCCGATGGGCAAAAATGTCACCGCCAAATGTTACGGCGGGGATATCACGCGCAAGAAGAAACTCTGGGAGAAACAGAAAGAGGGCAAGAAACGCATGAAACAGGTGGGGAATGTCGAGATCCCCCAGGAGGCGTTTCTGGCCGCCTTAAAACTGTGATGACCGCAAAATTAAATCCCAAGAGAATCCAAAAATCCGCTGCCCGCGAATGGGTGGAATCCATTGTCATCGCCTTTGTCCTGGCGATGTTTATCCGGACATTTTTTATCCAGGCCTTTAAGATCCCCAGCGGCTCGATGATCCCCACCCTTGTGATTGGCGACAGGCTGATGGTCAATAAGCTCCGTTACGGGCCTAAACTAACGGTTCGTTACGGCGGCAAAATCCTTTTTACCATGAAGCGCCTGCCGGGGTTTTCCAAACCGCAAAGAGGGGACATTATTGTTTTTGTCTATCCCGAAGACCCTAAGAGGGATTTTATCAAACGTCTCATTGCCTTCGGCGGCGAGAGCGTTGAGATACGAGAGGGCGATATTTATATTAACGGCCGGCGCATCGATGAGCCGGAGGTGAAAAAGAATTATTACTACAACCGCGGCAATTACGGCATGGAGGGACAGATAGTCAAGGTGCCCGAAGGGTATGTCTACGTCTTGGGGGACAACAGCGCCTCCAGTCATGACAGCCGGTTTTGGGGTTTTGTCCCACAGGAGAATATTATCGGCCGGGCGGAATTTATCTATTGGCCGTTTGACCGCCTGCGGTTTTTGGAATGAAAAACGCGATGCCAGCAGTCCTCTATCGTCTTTTTTGCGTGATGATACTTCTGTCTTGTGTGACAGGCTGTCAGACGATGTCCCGCCGCAGACACAGCCTGGAAACCGGAGGAGATGGCCGCCGGGCATTGGTTTCCATGACAGAGGCTCTAGCCGGCCGGGCGTTAAGCGAAGAAGAGATACGTCAGTTGGAGCAGCAGATAAAGACAGACAAAGAGGCCCAGACCGCCATTCAAAGTATCGCGGATGCCGTGGGCGGTCAACAGGCGCGGGCCAAATACTGCCCCGCGGGAGGAGAGCATTACGCCCCCCATTTAGCCGTTTGCCCCCTCCATAAGGTGCCCTTAAAGACCATGGAGACCTCTCAGCCGTGAACGGGTTTCGAGGTTCTTAAAAATTTTTCAAAATTTTAAGAAGGAATGAAGAGGGAATACGATGGCCTTGACTTTTGCCAATAAGATTACGGTCTGCCGCATTTTGGCCGTGCCGTTTTTTATCGCGACTATCCTTTACTATACGCCGGCGAAGGATCACCTGCGTTTTGTGGCTTTGGGGATATTCCTCTTTGCCGTTGTCTCGGATGTCATTGACGGCTATATCGCCAGACGCCATCACCAGAAGACAAAGGCAGGGGCCATCTTGGACCCTTTGGCGGACAAGCTGCTTCTTATCAGCGCCTTTATTTCTCTCTATAAGATCGGCGTCTCTTTTGAGGTCATTCGGTTTCCCATTTGGCTGGTGGTGGCCGTCATCAGCCGGGATGTTATCCTGCTTTCCGGGTCGGTGATTATCCGCCTTTTTGATTATGAGGGAACGATTGAGGTAACCCTCTGGGGAAAGGCCACGGCGTTTTTCCAGATTCTGACCATTATGGGTGTTCTCCTCCAATGGCCGTTTTCGTCCGTCTTTTGGTATCCGACGGTTGTCTTAACCGGCATCTCCGGCGTGGATTATATCCGTAAAGGGATCCGGATTATCAATAACGGAGGGGTTGCGTGAGGATTCTTTTAGGCATGATCATCAGTTATCTCATCGGGGCCATCCCCACGGCCTATATCTACGGAAAACTTTCCAAGCGCATCGACATACGCCGCCATGGCTCGGGTAATGTGGGGGCGACCAACGTCTTTCGTGTCTTGGGGAAAGGCGCCGGCGCAACCGTTCTCATCTGTGATATCCTGAAAGGTGTCTTGGCCGTTGCGGTCGTCCCTGATTTCTTGAGGGTCACAGAGGTGATCCACCGCGTCATCCTGGCGCTCGTTGTTGTCAGCGGCCACAATTGGACGGTCTTTTTGAACTTCAAAGGAGGCAAGGGTATCGCCACCAGCCTCGGCGCGCTCATAGGGCTTACGATAAAAATTGCCGTCATCCGTCCCGTGCTTTTAGGAACGGTTTGCGTATGGCTCGTGTGTTTTCTTTCTACGGGTTATGTCTCTCTATCTTCCATCGTGGCCAGCGTCCTTCTTCCTCTTATGATGGCAGGGACGAATCAGCCCATTGAGATCATCTGCTTGGGCGTGATTTTCTGCCTTTTTGTCGTCCTGCGGCACCGCCCCAACATTAAGCGCCTCCTCTCCGGCCAAGAGCCGCGTGTTTCTCTCTTCCGAAAGAAAAAGTGAGTTCTAAAAAAAATTATTTTACACCGCATTCCCCCTTTTTTCCTTAATTCTCGGCGGATAAATTTCAGGAAAACGTTTTCTCCAAACAGGCCAAACCCTCTTGTGGGAAGCCTTTGGGATGTTATACTTTCTTTGGTTATGTGAGGCAGGTTGTAGCGACGGGATGGAGGAATCGATGAAGGAATTGCTCCACAAAAAGCGAAGCGATCTTCACAAGGGGCTGAAGCTCATCACCATCAGCGCGCACACGGAGGACCCAGACAGCAGGACGCGTGTGAGAAAGAGCTTCCTCTATAATGTCTCTCGCACGGAGACGGTGGACATCCCTGTTGCCCCGCCGCAGATTTATATCCGCAAACATTTTGACACGGAACACAAAATCGAGAAATTCACCTTTCAGGTCAAGGGGATTTTTTATACGGCTAACGGTGAATGGATGGCCAAGGTGTATTTTCACCATTGTTTGAACGTCCAGATCTCCTGGAAGAAATCTTTTCTCCCCCAACAAGTCAGCGGTTCTGACTAGCGGGGCTTGCTGCGCCACAGCAGACCCCAAGGGCGGAGGGATGAAAATCCCTCCGCCCTTTTTTAATCCCCCTCTGCATTGCCCCGTATAAATTCCCTGCATATCCCACCCAGAAGGATGCCTGCGCTGGACAATTGCGTTAGAAAATGTTATAAAGCGTGAGTTAGCTTCGAACCTTCAACAGGAGGACACGCCCTTGAAAAATTTTAAAGCGCTCACCGTTGACCCCGCCGCGTACGCGCGCCTTTTGAAAGCGATTCGCGCCGAGATCGCCGCCGGCAAAAAGCTGATGCAGCAGGCCGAGGCGGTCACGAACTGGAAAGTCGGAAAATATATATCAGAATTTATCCTGCAGGGCAAAGATCGCGCCGGCTACGGCGAGCGCGTCTACGAAAAACTTGCCGAAGATTTGAATATTGATAAGCGAACGCTTCGTCACAGTGTTGAGTTTTCCCGCAAATTTCCAATTGTGAGCGCGCGCTCACAATTGACCTGGACCCATTACCGCACCCTGCTGGGTCTGCCTGACCCGTCGGCAAGGCGCGAACTGGCAGGAAAGTCGCTGCGCGAAAACCTTAATACCCGCCAGCTGCGAAGGGAAGTTGCCCGGTACAAAGTCGACCACAAAATTCCTGCCGTCCATCAGCCGATTCCAAAACTGACCGCCGAGCGCGGAAAATTGTTCACCTACAGAAGCGTTCCGGCGAAAAAGCCCGCTTCTCCGAAGGACAAATGCCCGGTGAAGAAGGTGAAGATTGACTGCGGTTTCAACGTCTGGCGCACGATCGCGTTACTCCGGCGCTCGACTAAAGCCTCGGTCGGAGTCCCGACCGACATCGAAGATGGCGCGTCGGGAGAGACTCCACAGAAAGTCAGCCCCGACACGATTTATACCTCCATTAAAATTGACGACGAAAATCACCGCCTGCGGCCGGCGCCGAACAACGATCCCAAAGAACTTTTTACCTACAAGGCGGAAGTGGAACGCGTCGTGGACGCGGACACCCTGTGGGTCGTGATCGATTGCGGTTTTGACACCGAGGCGCGCAAGAAAGTGCGCCTGCGCGGCATTAACGCGCCGGAACTCGATACGCGCCTGGGGCGTAGAGCCAAACGCTTTGTGGAAAAACTGCTCAAGCCGTGTTCTTTTATCGTCGTTAAAACCTACAAAGACCAAAGCGACAAATACGAGCGGTATTTGGTGGATATTTATTTCAAGCAAGGCGAACCCGACCCTGCCGCCGTGGCCGCCGCCGGCGAATATCTGAACCAGAGGTTGCTGGACGAAGGGTTGGCACAGGCGTATAAGGAGTAAAGCCAATTGTAGCCAACATTTGACTTTGTAGTACTAAATATTATTTGACTTACTTATTGTTGTATGGTATTCTTTTCGTAGAAAAGGAGGAAATGTTATGACAACCACTACTGTGACCGCCAAAGGCCAGATCGTGATTCCTTCACG
>Ga0155416_149_pt5 | contig 143193 bp, 136 predicted proteins | sample RifCSPhighO2_02_FD_106384 | JGI IMG/M metagenome (GOLD analysis project Ga0155416, IMG submission 106384) | Omnitrophica WOR_2 bacterium RIFCSPHIGHO2_02_FULL_50_17 | reverse complement strand
GAAAGTTTAGGAATAAAAGATATGATGAATGGCAATTTTTGGATCATAATTGGAATAATCGCTAGCGCAATTGCGGCATTTTCTTTGCGGTATGGATCTTATCTCAAAGATAAAGAGAAGAAGGCTGGGAGCTATGCTAATGTTCAAGGCGATGTTGTAATGGGAAATAAGACCGTTAACAATTATGTTGCTGTAATTACAGATAGAGAAATTCGCGAGAAATTTCCCGCCGAATTAACTTTTTATGGGAGCGAAGAGATTGATTTTAACTCATCGAAGAGAATGTTTTTTGAATCGAGTCAAGCCCAAGCTCGGATAGAAATTGCTATAGGAAAAATTTATCTTAAGGGGGATAAGTTTTATATTATTTTTTCTGTAAATTTGTTTGATAAAAAGAACAATACAGACTGGATAGATCTTCATGCAGAAACAGAAGTATCAAGAGGCAAGATAGCTGTTGCTAGAACGGATAGGTTTGCTTTATATCTTCATATCATTGAAACTGAGTTGACTAAGGCAAAGGTCTCGATCGGAATTGAAATGGTAAGTCGTGATCATATATTTAAGAATTTTGTTATTAAAGGGAACGCAATTAATTTTGAATGAAAAAGAGGCGTATAATATTTCGCTGTGATCGGCAAGTGAGAAGAGGTTGTTGGTCGAAACAATATAACAGATTATCTCATGGATAAAAAGCGATCAAAGGTATTTGTTGCGATGTCTGGGGGTGTTGACTCCTCTGTTGTGGCCGGGATGATGAAGGAGGCGGGGCATGATGTCGTCGGGGTCACGATGTGCTTTAGCATCAATCATCCGGGCAGCAAAAAGCCGTCGTGCTGTGGCGTGGACGGCATTCAGGACGCCCAGCGCGCCGCGCAGATCCTCGGTATTCCGCATTATGTTCTCGATTTTGCCAAAGACATCGACGAACACATCATTGAAGATTTTACCAATGAATATTTGAGCGGCCGCACGCCGAACCCGTGCGTGCGCTGTAACCAGTATCTGAAGTTCGGGACGTTGTACCGTAAAGTGAAATCGCTCGGTGCCGACTGTTTTGCCACGGGGCATTACGCCCGCATCGAATACAATGAAGCGACGGCGCGGTTCGAACTCAAGAAGGCTAAAGACCTCAAGAAAGATCAGTCGTATTTTCTTTACAGTATCCCTAAGGAAACTCTGCCGTCGGTTTTGTTTCCCTTAGGAAACCTCACCAAAAGTGAAGTCCGCGAATTGGCGCGCAAATATAATCTCAACACCGCCGAGAAGCCGGAAAGCCAGGACATCTGTTTTGTTCCGGATGCCGGATACAAGAAGTTTCTTGAAGACCGCGTGGGCGGCCGCGTTTTTCAGCCAGGGGATTTTTTGGACCAGGACGGCAAGGTTGTGGGAGAGCATAAAGGCATCGCGCATTATACCATCGGCCAGCGGGACAAATTAGGCATCGCTTTAGGGCATCCGGTTTACGTCTACAAGATCAACAAGGAGACCAATACAGTACACGTCGGGCCGGAGTCTTGCCTGTATGCGCAGGGACTCTTGGCCGGCCAATTTAATCCTGTCAGCATGGATATTCTCAGAGAAACTGTGGAAGTTCAGGTGCGCATCCGTTATAATGCCCCTGAAGTCAAGGGGTATCTGACCTGCGGCGGCAACGGCAGGATTAAGCTGGAATTTGAACAGCCCCAGAAGGCGGTCACGCCGGGACAGTCGGTTGTATTTTATGACGAGGATATTGTCTTGGGGGGAGCGGTGATTGACGGCCCGATAAACCTTGGGGAAAGAAAGGAAGATGCCTGCCATGGACATCACGCTGGATCGTTATAACCTGCGGGGATACGTTGGAGAAAAAGACTATAATGACCTGCTCCCTGATGTCGAGAATGCCCACAACCATCTGGAGAACCGCACAGGGAAAGGAAGCGAATTTACCGGCTGGCTGGACCTTCCCTCGCGTATGGAGGATAAGTTCCTTGATGAATTAGAATCTTTGGGGGCGGAGGTGCGCGCCTCTTCCGACTGCCTGGTCAGCATCGGGATAGGGGGCTCTTATGTCGGTATCCATGCCTCTTTAGAATTTCTCATTTCAGAGCAGAAACTCCCTGTTTATTTTGCCGGCCACAATTTAAGTTCCGGTTATCTCTATCATCTGCTGGAGGAGCTGAAAGATAAAGACATCACGGTGGTTGTTATCTCTAAGTCGGGGACAACGACGGAACCTGCCCTGGCCTTCCGGATTGTCAAGAAGTTCATGGAAGGGAAATATCCGCCGAAGGAATTAAAGAAGCGGATTATCTGTATTACGGATCCGGAGAGAGGGGCCCTTCGGGCCAGTGCCCGAAAGGAAGGATACCGCACGTTTCCCATTAATGCCGATGTGGGGGGGAGGTTTTCCATTTTAACTCCGGCCGGATTGGTGCCTTTGGCTGTTGCCGGCATTGATATCAAAGGGCTTATCCGGGGCGCCCGCATCGCCCAGAAATGCTGTTCCAAGATGAATCTGGATACCAATATCGCCTATCAATACGCCGCGGCCCGTTTTATCCTGCATTGCCGGGGCAAGGATATCGAGGTCTTGTCCACGTTTTATCAGCGCCTCGCCTTGGTGGAGGAATGGTGGAAACAGCTCTTCGGGGAAAGCGAGGGAAAAGACGGCAAAGGACTTTTTCCGACCAGTTTAAGTTTTACGACAGACCTTCATTCGATGGGACAGCTGATTCAGGAAGGCCAGCGCAATATGTTTGAGACATTTTTGCTGGTGGATAAGCCCGGCCAGGAATTGATTATCCCCGAGGACAAGGATGACTTGGATAATTTTAACTGTGTGGCCGGCAAGGACTTGGATTATGTCAATAAGCAGGCCTGCAAGGCAACGGCCATGGCCCATTATGAGGGCGGGGTCCCTAATATGACGATTACCATCCCCTGTTTTGACGCCCACTGTCTTGGGCAGTTATATTATTTTTTTGAGAAGGCGGTCGCTATCAAGGGGTATCTTCTGGGTGTTAATCCGTTTGACCAGCCGGGGGTCGAGGCGTATAAGAGAAAGATGTTTGAGTTCCTGGGGCGCAGGAAGGACAAGGATGTCTAAAATAAAAACGACACCCAACGGCTACAGCCGGGCGTCGTTTTTATAAGGTGATAGGCCTTGATTCGCTTTCGCTATCTTTTCTGACCCTCCCTTATCAATCGTAAGTATGCCATAAAATTTATCGAATTGCAACCCCTAGGATAAAAAAATTTGTCCATGAACATGTTGACACGGAGGAGGGGGGATAATATAATCTTCCTAATTCGTAAGCCAGAATATCCAACGGTCTCTTTTTAGATTTCATAGAAGAATGCGAGATTCTCAGTTGAACGCCGCTCCAAGAAACACCGTCTCTCCGAAGGTTCGTTTTGCACGTCAGGGCGTTTTATTAATCCACAGACAAAGGGGTTTGGACAAATGGCGGCCAAACTGAACAAATTTTCTCTGTTCAGCATATTAGGTGTCCTTCTCTGGGGTGTTTTCTTCCTTAATCATCCGGTGGATTCCTACGGTGCCCGCGGGAAAAAGCCCAAGGCAAGCAAGGCGTTATTTTTCCAAGGAGAGGCGTTGTATCAAAAGCAATGTGCCGTATGCCACGGTCCTAAAGGAGGGGCCGACGGCAAGGCCGCCTATCTTTTGTCCCCCACGCCCAGGGATTTCCTCAGGGACAAGTTCCGTCTTGTCTCGACGACAAATATGGAGGCGACAGACGAGGACATCTTTGAGACAATCACCCGCGGGATGCTGGGCTCGGCCATGCCGCCGTGGGGACACTTGGCTGAAAATGACCGCTGGGCCCTTGTCTATTATGTCCGTTATCTTTCCGAGGTTGAAAAATATAAGGCGAGGGGAGAAATCAGCGAAGATATGGCGCAGAAGGGACTGTCCTGGGAATGGATTGAGAAAATAGTGAATAAGGGAATTGACCCTCAAAGCGTTATTAAGGAAATCCCGCCGGAACCGCAGGCCTCTCCGGAATTTTTAAGGAACGGACAGGTGTTGTTTATGGCCTCGTGCGCCGGCTGTCATGGGGCAGAGGGAAAAGGCGACGGTCAGCAGAAGATGGTTACCAATCTTGGGTATCCTGTAATACCGCGGGATTTAACAGCGGGTCTTTTTAAGGGCGATTCCACCTCAGAGGAATTGTATCAGCGCATGGTGGCTGGGCTGCCGGGTTCTCCTATGCCCAGCTACACAGGGATTTTTACCCAGGAACAGATATGGGATTTGATTCATTATGTGCAGTCGCTGAGTTCGCCGGCCGTTGAAGAAAAGGCCCGTCTGAAATACTCCAAGGTTATCGTGAAAAAAGTAAGCGGCCCTATTGAGGCGGATCCTTTGTCCGCCCCATGGGTTGCGGCTGAGCCTGTGTATATAGCCTTAACGCCGTTGTGGTGGCGGGACAACCGTATTGAAGGCGTTGAGGTGAGGGCTTTGCATAATAAGGAAAAAATCGCCTTCTATTTAAAGTGGGCCGATTCTATGGAGGATAACAATCTGGCAAAGGTGCAGTCGTTCTCCGACGGGGCCGCGCTGCAGTTTTCCAAAGAAAAGGACCCTCCTTTCTTCGGCATGGGCGGCAAGGGGGAAGTCGTTGATTTTTGGCACTGGAAGGCCGGGTGGGAAGAAGGGGCCGGATGGAATGATATTGAGGCGCAGTATCCTTCCGCCGCTGTTGATTGGTATGCCTCTCAGAAGAATTACGAGTATGGAAGCGCTTTTGAGGCAAGCGGCTCTGCCGCCCAGTTCCATGATCCCGTCTATATGACAGGATGGGGCGCGGGGAATCCTTTATCGGATGTTGAAGGGAAAAAGGCCGCCGAGGAGGGAAGGGCACAAGGGCTGGGGTCTTATACCATCCAATTGCCACAGAAGGAAAAGGTCTCTGCGAAAGGGATTTGGGATAAGGGCGTGTGGCATGTGGTCTTTGTGCGTTCGCTTACGGCCGCGGATAAAGGAGGATTGAAGTTTACCCCCGGCGAGACCGCCCATGTAGCCTTTGCCGTCTGGGACGGGGCCCGCGGGGACCGCAATGGCCAGAAATCCGTTTCCATCTGGAACGAACTTATCTTGGAGAAATGAAGCCTTCTAAACTCCCCGTCCGCCTTAGGCGGACGGGGTATCTGCCGAGGCAATGAATTATGTGAGCTTTCCCTCCCTGGATGGGAGGGGGAGGGAAAGGCGGAGGGATATAAATATGAATAGGAAGATGTCCCGTCGGCAGTTCTTAAAATTTGGCGGCGCTGCAGGGGCAGGGCTTTTTTTAACAAGCCAAGGGATGCAGCTATGGGCCTTAGAGCCCGTTGAGGATATTGAGAATCCGCTGGCCCATTATCCCGTGAGAGACTGGGAAAAAATCTACCGGGATCAATACCGGTATGACCATACCTTCTCCTGGGTGTGTTCCCCCAATGATACGCATGCCTGCCGCGTCCTGGCCTATGTGCGAAACGGCATTGTTGTCCGGACGGGATCCGAATACAATTATGAAAAATATGCAGACATTTACGGGAATAAGGCGACCCCCAGTTGGAATCCGCGGCAGTGCGCCAAGGGATTTACGTTTCACCGCCTCGCCTACGGGCCCTACCGGTTAAAGCATCCCATCATCCGCAGCGGCTGGCGCCAGTGGGCGAACGACGGATTCCCGGAATTAACCCCTGAGAACAAAACAAAATACAAATTTGATTCCCGGGGGACAGACGCCTTCGAGAAAATTTCGTGGGATGAGGTCTACACGTATATCGGCAATGCCTTCCTCGCCATTGGGAAACGATACAGCGGCGAGGAAGGGAAAAAGAGGCTTTTCGATCAGGGATATCCGCCAGAGATGGTGGAGGCCATGCACGGTGCCGGAACGAGGACATTCAAGATGCGCGGCGGCATGGGGCTCTTGGGGGTTTTCGGCAAGTACGGGATGTACCGGCTCTGCAATACCATGGCGCTTCTGGATGCCAAGATTCGCGGGGTGGATGAAAAAGAGGCTTTGGCCGGACGGGCGTGGTCGAACTATACCTGGCACGGGGATCAGGCGCCGGGCCATCCGTGGGTTCACGGACTGCAGAACGCTGACTGCGACTTTAACGACTTACGTTTCAGCAAGCTTATCATCCAGGACGGAAAGAATCTTGTCGAAAACAAATTAACGGACAGCCATTGGTTTATCGAATGTATGGAGCGGGGCGCCAAGCTCGTGACCATCGCCCCCGAGTACAGCCCGCCGGCGACAAAATCCGACTATTGGATTCCGATTCGTCCGCAGACGGATGCGGCGCTCTTTTTAGGGATCACGCGCCTGATGATCGACCAGGGATGGTATGACAAGGATTTTGTCCTTAAGTTCACAGATTTTCCTTTACTGGTGCGGACCGACACCCTGAAGCGCCTGCGTGCCCACGAGGTTTTCGCTGACTATAAATTGGGGCTTTCTCCTGAGGGCCCAAGTTTTAAATATCAGGGTCTTAAACAGGAGCAATATGACAAGCTGGGCGATTTTGTGGTCTGGGATCAGGATAAAAAACAGCCCGCCGCTGTCACCCGCGATGATGTCGGGGATCATCTGGCGAAGAAGGTCATGAATCCGGCTCTGGAGGGGACGTTTAAGGTTCAGACCGTGGACGGCCGGCAAGTGGAGGTCATGACGCTGTTTTCTCTTTACAAGATTCATCTTAAGGATTACGACCTTGACAGCGTCGTTGAAATCACCCATTGCCCGCGGGATTTAATTACCCAGCTGGCCAAGGATATGGCGACAATCAAGCCTGTGGCGATTCATCAAGGGGAAGGGATTCATCACTGGTTTCATGCCACCGAAATGAACCGGGCGGCCTATCTTCCTCTGATGTTGACCGGCAATATCGGCCAGCGCGGGGCAGGCGCCTTTGGCTGGGCCGGGAATTATAAGGCGGCCCTTTTTCAGGGGTCTCCCTGGACAGGGCCGGGATTCAAGGGATGGGTGGCGGAGGATCCCTTTCATCCCAATCTTGATCCGGCGGCTCACGGCAAAGATATCAAGCCTCACGCCTATTTCAAGGATGAAGAGCCGGCTTACTGGAATCATGGGGACAGGCCGCTTATCGTTGAGACGCCCAAAGAGGGGAGAAAGGTTTTTACCGGCGATACGCATATGCCCACGCCCTCTAAGGTGCTTATGTATACCAATGTTAATCTCATTAACAATGCCAAGCACTGCTACGAGATGATCAAGAACGTCAATCCGAATATCGAGATGATTGTCTCTATGGACATTCAGATGACGGCCTCTATCGAATACTCGGATATCGCCCTTCCGGCCAACAGCTGGCTGGAGTTTGAGGGTCTTGAAGTGACCGCTTCCTGTTCGAATCCGTTCCTCCAGATATGGAAAGGCGGCATCCCGCCCATATTCGACAGCCGGGATGATCTGGTCATCTTGTCCCAGATTGCCCAGAAGCTGGGCGAATTGACCGGCGACCAGCGGTTTTATGACTATTGGAAATTCGCCCTTGAGGGGAAGCGCGAGATTTATATCCAGCGGCTTTTGGACTCTTGCACCACGACGACGGGATACAAGCTGGATGATATCATGGCCGGCAAATACGGCCCGCCGGGAGGCGCATTGATGCTCTTTCGGACTTATCCGCGGGTGCCTTTCTGGGAGCAGGTCCATGAGAGCCAGCCCTTTTATACGGACACCGGCCGCCTGCATGCCTACAGCGACGTGCCGGAGGCCATTGAATACGGGGAGAATTTTATCGTTCACAGGGAGGGGCCGGAGGCAACACCGTATCTCCCCAACGTAATTGTCAGCAGTAATTCCTATATCCGGCCGAATGATTACGGCCTTTCCCGCGACGAAGAACACTGGGACAAGCGGACAATCCGCAATGTCAAACTTCCCTGGAATAAGGTCAAAAAGACGAAGAATTTCCTGTGGGAGCGCGGTTTTAAATTCTATTGCCTGACCCCCAAGAGCCGGCACCGGGTTCATTCCTTGTGGAGCAATGTGGACTGGCATCAGATATGGGATTCCAACTTCGGGGATCCTTACCGCATGGATAAAAGAACGCCGGGGGTGGGAGAGCATCAGCTTCATATGAATCCCCAGGCCGCCAAAGATTTAGGCATCAACGACGGGGATTACGTGTATGTGGATGCCAATCCGGCCGATCGTCCTTATGTAGGAGCCGACCCTTCAGACCCCTTTTACAAGGTTGCGCGTCTGATGCTCAGGGTGAAATATAACTCGGCGTATCCTTACCCGATCGTTATGATGAAGCACGGGACCTATATCGCGACGGAAAAATCCGTCAAGGCCCATGAAACCCGCTCGGATAAAAGGGCGCTTTCCGAGGGCGGGGCGTATCAGGCGAATTTCCGTTACGGTTCCCAGCAAAGCGTCACGCGCAACTGGCATATGCCCATGCATCAGACAGACACCCTCTTTCACAAGGCCAAGGTTTTTATGTCGTTTATCTTTGGCGGTGAGGCGGATAATCACGCGGTCAATACCGTCCCCAAGGAGACGCTTGTAAAAATTGTCAAGGCGGAAGACGGCGGCATGGGCGGTCAAGGCGTCTGGGCACCGGCGACGACAGGATATACTCCCGCCAATGAAAATGATGCGATGAAGAAGTATCTGGAGGGCGGATTCCTGCAGAGCGCCGCGGCCCAAGAGGATTTTTGGTCATAGTCTTGTGAGGTAAGGATGGTTCATAAAGAATACGAGGCGGATGATCCTTTGGAGATGAGGGGTATCCAGATTCCCTTCCAGAGCGAGGCGCAGCTGCGGGATATGGCGCTGTGTTTTGCCGAGGAATTTATCCGCGAGGGATGGAGCCAAGACGAGATCTTAAAAATGTTCCAAAATCCCTTTTATCAGGGGCCGCACCTGGCATGGAAACAAAAAGGGGATGCGTTTGTTGCAGGTGTTATTGAAGAGGCCGCCAAGATCTGGCAGCCTCTATTAAAGCGCAGGACAGGAGGACAAGGATGAGCCTGGTTTATAACTGGCAGATTAATAGAAAGATGGAATACCCTCATGCGGAACATCACCCAGAGAGGCAGTTTGCCTTTGTCTTTAACCTCAACCGTTGTATCGGCTGTCAGACGTGCACCATGGCCTGCAAATCCACCTGGACGTTTTCCAAAGGGCAGGAATACATGTGGTGGAATAACGTTGAGACAAAGCCTTACGGGGGGTATCCGCAGTCCTGGGATGTGAAGTTACTGAAAATGCTCGATGAGGCCGACACCTCCGGCAAAAGGGCATGGAACGGCGATACCTTTGAGGGCATGACGATCTTTGAGGCGGCGCAAAAGCATATCGGCGAGAATTCCCAGAGGGTGCTGGGGTATCTGCCGACGGATGAAGAGTGGCGGTTCCCCAACATTTACGAAGACAGCCCCATCGGCCCTGAGGGCACGAAAGGCAATTTTCACAAGGAAGGCGTCCATCTTCCGTCGCATAAAACATGGTTTTTTTATCTGGCCAGGATTTGCAACCATTGCACCTATCCGGCCTGCTTGGCCGCGTGTCCGCGCCATGCTATCTATAAACGGCCCGAGGACGGCGTTGTCCTGGTTGACCAAGAACGCTGCCGGGGTTACCGTAAATGCGTGGAAGCCTGTCCTTACAAAAAGGCGATGTATCGGCCCAGCACGCGGGTGACGGAAAAATGCATCGCCTGTTATCCGCGTCTGGAAGGGAAGGACCCTGAGACCAAGGGTCAGCCCATGGAGACCCGCTGTATGGCAGCGTGCATAGGCCAGATCCGCCTCCAGGGATTGGTTCAGACGAATACAGACAGCGGCTGGGCCGAGGATAGATATAATCCGCTTTATTATCTGATTAAGGTGGCGAAGGTGGCGCTTCCGCTTTATCCGCAGTTCGGCACCGAACCCAACGGTTATTACATTCCGCCGCGCTGGGTTCCCCGCGCATTCTTAAAGCAGATGTTCGGGCCGGGTGTGGATCATGCCATTGATACTTATATGGTCCCGGACAGGGAACTTTTGGCCGTTCAACAGCTTTTCCGGAAGTCGAATCGGATTATATTCAAATACAGGATCGAGGAAGGCCCCAAAGTGTTCGAGACGGAAATCCACGGCAAACCTTTTACGTTGTATAACGACACGATTATTGCCTACGATAAGGCCGGCGAGGAAATCTTCCGGACGCAGGTCGAGGAGCCATTCTATGTCCGTCCCGATAAACACCAAAACTCCATCTGAGCTGGATCATCTTCTGGCGCGAAGCCGGATTTATTATCTCCTCGCCTGTCTTTTTCGCCCCCCCGATTCCATAACGGATTCCTTCTGCATTGAAAAAGAGGCCCAGGAGTGGGAAACTGCCGTCGGGCTTTTGCCCGCGCCGTATCCTCAAGACATTTTGATGCCTCCCTTGAAGCAGCTGGTGCAGGAGCTTAAAGGTGCCTCCAAGCAGGCAAGGACACAGCAGTATGAGGACTGCTTCGGCCACACGGCCCACGGCCCGGTTCCCTGCTACGAATTGGAATACGGCGAGGAGCACAGCCACCGCCAGCCTCAGCAATTGGGAGATATTGCGGCCTTTTATCTTGCCTTTGGATTAAAAATCAATACACGAAGTTATGAGCGCGTGGATCACCTCGCGGTGGAATGCGAATTTATGCAATACCTCCTTTTTAAAGAGGCCTACGCCTTAGCGAATGATACACAGGACAAGGCTCTTATCTGCCGGGAGGCCTCGGATCGGTTTTTAAGAGAACATTTAAGTCCGTGGATTCCTTCCTTTGCCTTTAAGCTTTCTAAGCATGCGCAGGGAAATTTTATGCGGGTCCTAGCGGATTTTATACTTATCTTCATTGGTTTGGACTGCCAGGCGCGGGGGATTTCCTCCGGGACGGAAAACCTGCCGGTTCGCCGTATTCAAGAGATGGAAGAGGCCGGATGCATCGGCTGCGTGCCGAATCCGCAGGATCCCACATCTTGCGCAGGATAAAGAAGTGATCTGTCCCAAGGTTCAATTCGATCCCGATTTTATTGAAGAAGCTGTGTTTTTGTATGCCGGTAAAGAGGCGGCGTACTCTGCTCTGACCAAAGTATTCCATCAGGGCAGAGAGGGGCTTTACGCGGAAACGCCCGGCGAGAAACGGGAACAGGCCTTCCGGCTTTTTTATGAAGAATATTTCGTGCGATTCGGTTTGCGCGCGATATTCGAGAATATCCTGTCAGAGTTTCCGCTTTTATCAGGCCTGAATATTTTGATTTATATAAAGAAGGTGGCTGGCAGAAAAAAGGAAGAATCGGAATTGTATGTCAACGGCGGGATTAAAACGGTTTATATCGGCCTGCAGGCCATTCGGATACTTGAGCGCGAATTCTTAGAATCGTTCCTGCGTTTTGAATTGATGCACGTTTGCGATATGCTTGATGAGGCTTTCCATTATTCGCCTTATCCTCTCTTCCTTAGGGAAGGAGGAGTTGTAGAGAATGAGAATATCAAGAATCGTTTCCGCCTTTTATGGGATATCTACGTTGACAGCCGTCTTGTGAAGCGGGGGCGCAGACCGTTTGTCCATGAGGACGCGCGCCAAGAGGAATTCAAGAAAGTCTTTTTTTACATGAATGAACGACAGCAAGGGGCGGTACTTTCTAAAGTCCGAGATACAGAAGGACTCTCGCAGACGGATCTCCTGGGCATTGCCGGGTGCGGGCCGTTATTAGCAGGGGTTGAGGGGATCCCTCCATGAGGGAGGAGGAAACGGGTGCTGGAGGATACAACAGAACCTTACGTTGTTTCAATTAACATATCGCCGGGAGGCATCCCCAAGCGGCCCGTGGAAGCTGTGCGCGTCAGTTCTGCGGGGTTAGAAGGCGACGGCCACAGTCATGAGAAACACATGACCCCTCTGCAGGCTGTTTGTCTGCAGGATGCGGAGAAGTTGGAGATGTTTTCGCAGATGGGATATCCCCTCCTGCCCGGGACAGCAGGAGAAAATCTAACCGTCCGCAATCTCAATGTCAATGTTTTGCCGTTAGGGACGGTCCTTCAATTTTCGGGGGGCGTGGAGATAGAGCTGACAAAGGTCAGGAAACCTTGTTATGTGATGGATGCCATCCATCCGCAGTTAAAAGAAGATGCTGTCGGGCGGCACGGGATGTACGCGAAAGTTTTGCGGGAAGGTATTTTAAAAAAAGGTGAGCACATTCAGATGGGGAGGACGTCTTTCGCCCATGAGCACATCAATCCCTGAAATTAAAGAAAAGATCCGGCGATGGGTTGAAAATCGGAAAGTGGTGCTGCAGATCACGCATATAGCTATCAAGGGAAATTTACTCGCCCAAAACGACATTGTGATTGCCGCGGCCGGAGACAATGCGGCCCTGGCCCTCAAGATCAACAGCATTAAGCCTCCCCAGACAGCCCTGCTGGATATCATTTTCCGCAGCGATATACAGCTTGCCTGATATTTTTTAAATAGCCTTTTTGCCGAGATTGAGTTAGAATTATCATAATTTTTAATCCCTATTTTAGGAGGAAATGCTATGGCAGGAGAAACCATCACATCATTTTATGCGCATGATCATGATCAACTGGACGGGTATTTTAAAAATTTTCAAACCTTGAAAAGGAAGAATTATCCGCAGGCCAAAGAGAATTTCAAAAAATTTAAGTCCGGCCTGCAGAGGCATATTGCCTGGGAGGAGGGGATCCTGTTTCCTTTGTTTGAAGAAAAGACAGGGATGACAGACGGCGGCCCCACCTTTGTCATGCGGCAGGAACACCGCGAGATTGAAAAGACGCTGGAGGCCCTGCATAAGAAGGTGCAGCGCCAGGACCCGGAGAGCGACCTGGAAGAGAAATTGCTTTTGAATATCTTAGGGGAGCATAATTTCAAGGAAGAGGGCATCCTTTATCCGGCCATCGATGAGCACACATCGCCAGAGGAACGCAGCAAGGTTTTTGAGACGATGCAGAAGATGCCGGAAGAAAAATATAAATCGTGCTGCGACGTCTCCATGGACTAATATGGCGATCCCATCTAACCGCCGCCGGGATACAATCCAACTCATCTGCCGGGAGCCTTACAGGCTTTTTTTCCCTCTAGGGATTTGCATGGGGACAATCGGCGTGAGCCCCTGGCTTTTGTACGCCTTTGGCTGGGCAGAGACGTATTCCAGTTTTTTCCACTCCTCGGTTCAGATGCTTGTTTATATGAATTGTTTTATTACGGGATTTTTGACGACCTTTATCCCGCGTGTGACAGGGACACCGTTTGCGACGGGGGTGGAAATTGCCTCTTTCGCGTTGATGCTCTTAGGGGCACTCCTTTTTTTGTATCAACAGGCATGGGTCATGGCCGAAGGCTGTTATATCCTTTGGCTTGTGCTTCTGGTTGTGTTTATAGTACGACGTATACTAAAAAAGAGAAAGGAAGGTCTGGACGCAGGTTCTCCTCCTATTGAGCTTATGTGGATCCCTTGGGCCGTCTTTCACGGCATCCTAGGGACCCTCTTGCTGATTTTAGGGCAATTGAAAGTGATTTCCCCTTTAGTCATTCGTGCGGGCAAACCTATGATGGAGCAGGGGTTTCTTTTGTCCGTCGTCATGGGGATAGGCGGGTTTCTCATCCCGCGGATTATGGGGACCTACCGGCCTGCAAAAATTCCGTTTGTTCATCTGTTGTGTGCGGCCGGTCTTTTAGTCAGTTTTGTGATAGAGGGCTTGGGATATCTCTCTTGGGGATATGGATTGAGGGCTTTGGTTATAACCATCATTTTTTATGCGACGGGGATAGTCCAGCGGCTGGGCGGCCCTTTAGCCCTTTATGCGTGGCTGGCCAGGATTGCCGCCTGGATGATTGCCCTCGGTCTCTGGGCAGCCGCTTTTTTCAGCGATTACCGCGTGGCGGTCCTTCATATTGCGTTTATAGGGGGTTTCAGCTTGATGACGTTTGCCATCGCCACGATGGTTGTGATGTCGCATTCCGGGGCAGGGGAGCGTCTGCGTCAACCGCTTTGGATTCTATGGGCGGTTATCTGTGGGATAGCCTTGGCGGTTATCAAACGGACAGTGGTTATTTTTTACCCGGAGATTTATTTTACGTTCTTGGGATTGGCCTCCAGCTTATGGATTATCACCGCTTTTTGCTGGCTGGGTTTTATGATTCCCTACCTGTTGAAGGTTCCCGAAGGAGATGAGTTCGAGCGGATGCATGAACAGGTCAAAAGGCAGGTTGTCAAACCTTGAGGCGGATTGTCCATGGCTAAAAAGAATATAAAAAGGATTTTTTTAGGGGTCGTTCTCATTATCCTGGCTGTCATAAGTGCGGCGGCCGCCTTTTATTTTCTTGAGACCAAACCTCAGCTTTGGGGGGATAAGCTTTCTGCGGCCAAGAGAGAGTCTCTGCCTGTGCGTGCCCGCACGCAGACAGGTCTGCCGGCGCAGGCACAAGCCGATAGAGAGGGAGGTGCCGCGGCCTCTTTAGATCGAGGAGAACCCTCTTTGGAAGAGGGGGCTGTTGTTTATGAGAAGAAGAATCAGAAGGGCAAAGAGGGTTTTCTCTGGGTCGATCATAAATCTTCCCAATATGTGGTAACGCTGGGCCGCAGGCATGGGTTAGAACCCGGCAGGCAAGTCAGTGTTTATGACGGGCTAAGCCGTGTGGGAGAGGTTACGGTGGATCAGTCGTTCGAGGGCACCTCGTATGTGCATCCTTCGCAGAAATCCATGGATCTCTCGGGGAATGATTACTACCGTGCGGTGGCAGAGTAAATGGTTTAAGATAAAAAAAGGAGGCTGCAATGGGGCGTATCGGTGTTCCTGAGATTATCATTATTGTGCTGGCGATTATTATCCTGTTTGGCGCCAAGAAACTCCCCGAGATTGGAAGCGCTATCGGCAGGGCCATCCGGGAATTCAAAAAGGCCGGCAAAGAGATTAGCGATGAGGTCAAAGACGTGATCGAAGATAAGGGCGATGAGCCGAAATCCTGATGACCTTTCCTTCGTCGGGCATCTTGAGGAACTGCGCTCAAGGCTGATCAAGTCGCTCTTGGCTGTCCTTGTCGCGGCCTGTTTTTTTTATGCCTTCATTGACAAGATCCTCGTTGTGTTGATTCAACCCGTCGGCAAGGTGGTCTTCACCTCCCCTGCTGATGCCTTTGTGGCCCGTGTGACTTTGACACTGTACGGCGGGGTGCTCTTGGCCCTGCCTGTCATTATCTATCAGGTTTGGCGGTTTGTGGCGGTGGGGCTGAAGGACAATGAAAGAAAATATATCTTTCTCCTCGCCCCATTTTCGCTTCTTTTCTTTCTAGCGGGGGGGCTTTTTGCGTATTTTATTATGATCCCCGTCTCGCTGCGTTTCCTGCTGAGTTTCTCGTCGGATTTCATCGTTCCCATGATTACGATAAAAAATTATATTTCCTTTGTAGGGATGATGATTCTGGCCTTTGGCGCTGTCTTTGAACTGCCGATGGTGCTTGTCTTTTTAACCAAAATCGGGATCGTGACTCCCCAATTTTTGGCCGAGAAACGGCGGCACGCCATTGTCTTTATTCTTATTGTGAGCGCCCTTTTGACGCCGCCGGATGCGGTGACGCAGATTATTATGTCGGTGCCGCTGGTTGTTCTTTACGAAATTGGCATTGTGGCCTGCCGATTGACGCGCCGGTCATAAATTCAAGGAGGACGGCCTTGGTTGGGGGAAATTATATGTTATACTTGCTTTGTCTGGTTCAACCTTTTATCAGGATCTGAAGGAGGGGGCATGAAGGATTTAAAGGAGTTATTGAAAGACAAAAAGGTGGTTGAGGAAATCAATAAACACCTTTGGAACGAAAGCCAAAAGGCCGGATATAGCATCGGTCTGGAGCGGGCTACCGACGAATGGCTGCGTCTCTATGCGGCCGAGTGGATGAAATATCACAATCCCGAAGGATATCGCAAGTGGAAAGAGAAAAGGAAGAAATAGACTTTAAGGATTATACTCATGGCAATAAAAAACCCTCCGGTTTTGCCGGAGGGTTTTTTATAATGAGACACGGAAAACTTATTTTCTTTTTGCTGTTTTTTTCGCTTTTTTCTTCGTCGCCATACGAACCCTCCTTTAATGAAAAGTTTTTTGTGCCGCTTCATTTCAATAATAACATACCATCATGTTAATGCAAAAAGTATTTGAATTTTTTTAGGAAAATAATGATGAGGTCTTTGTACATCCATATTCCTTTTTGTGAGCGCAAATGCCTCTACTGTTCTTTTGCCGTCACTGTCGGCCAGCGCCGTCGTGTGGATGCCTATTTGGACTGCTTGTCTCAAGAGGCGCGCCGCTATAAAGGGCAAAGCATCAGCAGTGTTTATATCGGCGGCGGGACACCCTCGTTTTTAAATGAGAATCAGTTTAAAGATTTGTTTCGCATGATAGGAGAGAATTTTCGGATCAGCCCTCATGCGGAATGCACCGCAGAAGTCAATCCCGAAAGCGTGGATGAGGCCAAGGCCGGGCTTCTGCGCTCTTTAGGCGTTAATCGCATCAGTTTGGGCGTTCAGTCTTTTAATGACCGTTATTTGCAATATTTGGGGAGAAATCATAATAGGCAAAAGGCCATGGACGCCTATGGCATAATTCGCAACGCAGGCTTTGCCAATGTGAACGCGGATCTCATGTTTTCTTTCCCCCGGCAGACATCCGCTGAGATCCGGCAAGATGTCGAGGCTATTATTCGATTGGAGAGCGAACATGTCTCGCTTTATATGCTTCATCTGGAAGAGAACAGCCGTTTTTATGCCGAAGGCATTCATTTGCCCGGCGACCATGTGCAGGCCCGTCACTACAGGCTTGTGACTCATCAGCTGGAGATGGCCGGATTTATTCAATATGAAATCAGCAATTTTGCCAAATCGGGAAAGGAATCCAGGCATAATTTGAATTATTGGGAAGGAGGGAGTTATATCGGACTCGGCGCCGGCGCGCATTCTTATGGGAATGGGAAACTGTCCTGGAATGTGGCGCGCCTGCCGGTGTATATGGCGCGTATTCAAGAAAAAGGTTCGGCCACAGAGGGGTTTCAGTCATTGGACCGCGACGGGCAGTTTAAACTGGCTGCTCTTATCGGATTGAGGATGAATCAAGGGGTTTCCCCCGAGAAACTTGAGAAACATTTTGGGACTTCTTTTAAAGAACAGGAACAAGAAAAGATGGATGAATTTATCCGCCAGGGCTTTCTTGTCATTGAGGAGGGATATTTGAAGGCGACGATGAAGGGGCGGCTTGTCTTGGATGAATTATGCGCTCAGCTTACTTAAATGGCAAGATGGTGGCGCTGGGCAATACCCTCGCTGTGTTTAAATAATCGCAGAATGACGTCTTTGATAATCTCGCGGTATTTATTTCTTATTTTGAGGTGCTGCAGGATCGTGAATGTTGCATCGAGACGTTTTTGAATCTGCCGGAGACTGTAGTGAAGGCTTCCGGCACAGAGGAAGATTTTCCGGATGGCCAGGAGGTCTTGATAAGTTTTTTGGGGTTTATTGAAAAGTTTTATGAATAACCGCTTTTGACTGGAATGGAGAGTGCGGTAAGCGTGGCACACCAAAAGGGTTTTTTTGGACTCGGCCAGGTCGCTGAGAATGGATTTTCCGATATTCTTCTGGGAATCAAAAATGCCGATGATGTCATCTTGAATCTGGAAGGCCTGGCCGATGAGGACGCCCAATTCGGACAGTTTGCGGATGTCGTCTTCGTTTGCCCCCGCCAGGATCGCCCCCACCACCAAAGGGCAGTCAAAGGTATAGCGTGCTGTTTTCAGCGTATAATTTAAAAAAACGTCCTTTTCTTTAATTTTACTGATATTTTCAACGCCGTGGAGGGTGTCAACAAATTCCCCCATGGCCGTAAAAGCGGCGGTTTGGATAAAATATTTAAGGGCGCGCTCTTTGCGCTGAGGGGCCTCGCGGATGGAGAGAAAGGCGTCAATAGCCAGGGCATAGACGATATCGCCGGCGATGATGCCGAGGTCATATCCGAGCTTTTCGCGCCGTTTGGTTCTGACGATTTTTCCAAGGATTTTATGGAGTGTCGGTTTGCCGCGTCTTAAATGGGACTGGTCAATGATATCATCATGGATCAGCATAAAATTATGCAGGAGTTCAATGCAGGTGGAGGCATGGTAGAGGGAAGAAGAAATTCTTTTGCGGGCAGGGCAATAGCCTTTATAGCTGAGGATAAGAAGGAGGGGGCGGATTCTTTTGCCCCGGCGCAGTGAGAACTCGCGTATGCTTTTGTAGAGGATGGGATTGACAAGATGCAGTTTGTAATCCCGCTTGATCTGGCTCATAAAGTGTTCAAGACTCCGGTCAATTTGTCTTTTAGCCTCTTCGATCATAGGGGAGTATGGTAACATACAACGTATGCCTCTTCAATGATATTCCCTGGGCTTATTGACTTTTTGTTTTTCGATGTCTGACCGGTTTGATCGTTTTTATTGTTTGAACAAATTCCTATTGTCCTGTAAAATAACGGCTTAAAGCTCCTCGCCTACCTGTCAACAAAGGAGTAAATGTTGCGTATCATTTTTGCCGTCCACGGGATTCGCGGCGCGAAAAAGGAACGGCTGGATATTATTGCGGGATGATAAAGGCCCCGTGCCGCAGGCGGTACAAGAAGCGCATAGATAAAATTAGATCAAAAAGCAAGGGGGGCAGTCAATGAGCAAAAAAGAAGACATAAGAAAGAAGGCGTTTGAAATACTTTCTAGACCAGAATTTAAAAGCGGCATACGGTTTTCTGCTTTGGTTAAGATGGTTGTGGCGGAGACAGGTGAAAATGATAATACCTGCAATGGAAGCCTTTATAATTTGCCTAAGGAAATCCCCGAGAAAATATCAAGGCCTTACCGGGGGCTCTTTATCTTGAAAGAAAATGAGAAACTTCTGAAGGATGTGGAGCGAAATTTTGAACAAAAGCCCACTACCAAGACTAAGGAAGGCGATATTTATCAGCCAGCGAGGGATTATTTGCTAAGCCGAGAAGAGTGTACGCATGGTGTCGTTGTCGGAGGGAATATGTTTGGGAAAAAATGGGGAACGCCGGATATCCTCGGATCTATTAGAGCGGATTCGGATGCCGTATACCAGCCGCCGATAGAGATAATAGCTGTTGAAATAAAAGATGAAGGATACTCGCCCGTAGAGGCTTTGGGTCAAGCCATGGCGTACAAACTATTTGCTCATAGAACATGGCTTATTCTCCCCGAGGATAGCGACCTCGATCGTATAGAGGGAATTGCTATATCTGCGAATATCGGACTTATTAGCTTTTCTAAGGGAAAAGATGGATTTGAATTTGTTACGTTAAATAGGCCAACAGCAGGGCATCCTGATTTTGCAGAGGTAAATAACATTTTGGAAGGGCTCAAAGAAAAGGATAAAAAGAAGTACAACGAATTGATCAAAAATGCAAATGATTAAGTGAGAACCCGTGCAGGGGTAGCATGCCGTTGAGGCAATCCGATTTTTTAGAGAAAAATGCCGCCGAGAGCCGTTAGGACAATAAGGGATTTCAGGAACATCAGGAACAGAACAGGTGCCAGTCACTCGGGCGGGGACAGGCATGGCGAAAAATCAACGTGCCAGGCCAGGCGTTTTTGGACACCTGCTCACTAACGTTCGCGGGGCGACGGCGCTCTTTCCTGACATGCTTTTGGTGGAAGAGCTTGTCGGGGGGGTTGAATGTTGGGGAAATCGAAAAATATGTTTAAAGGATCCGAAACAATCGAAGTTTCATTCTGCTCATATAGCCCGTCCGCCTAAGGCGTACAGGGATTCAGTAGAATAAGGCATCTATTGCCAGGAAGAGGGGATTATGAACGTTAAAATAGGTCTTATGGCCATATTTTTTTCGGGGATAGCGGCTCTTGGCTTCGCCGAGACTATCTATTTGAAGGATGGGAGAATAGTCAAGGGCAAAATCGTCAACGAAGGATCTTATTACGTGATTGTCATGGAGGGGAAGATGCCCCGGCGCTACTACAATGATCAGATTCTCCGCATCGAGAAGGATGAGGAGTCTTATGACTATGAGCTGGATGCCGTGCATATTGACCCGTCCCAATTTGAGGATGTATCTCCGGAGAAGGTAAATTTGATTATTACGCTGATGGAGGTGAATGGGACGCGGCAGAATATGCAGACCAATATCGAACAGATTATTGCCCAGGCCCCTTTGGAGCGAAGGCCAGATTTTGAGGCGTTGTTTGACATCGATGAGATTATCAAACAGCTCATCCCGATTTATGATAAATATTATACGCAAGAGGAATTAAAGGCGATGATTGATTTTTACCGCAGTGCGCCCGGCAAGAAGCTCGTCGAGGCAACTCCCCAGATCATGAAAGAGGCGCTTCAGGTGAGTGTCGAATATTTTCAACAGAAAGCCGCTCCGTAGGATATTTTTCGCCGCTTGCCCCTTTTTGTCTTCTTAAAGCGTCTTGGCCTGTCTTTTATCGAAACGGCAAATAAATAGAATAGGGATACAACCCGTTGCTATTAGACATGTTATATAATCTTTGTGCCGTTCGTGAAGGGTCCTTTTCTTCTTTTTGTTTGACCTTTAGGCGATTCTTTGGTATATTACAACCTCTCATGGATGAAAGCCGTTGGGACATGAAGAGAGGATTCTAACCCCCCCCGAAAGAGGAGAGACAATTCGTATGATTGACCGTTACACTTTATCCAAGATGGGCAATATCTGGTCGGAAAAGCACAAGATGGAGATTATGCTTCAAATTGAGGTCCTGACCTGTGAGGCGATGTGCAAGCTGGGGATTATTCCCAAGAAAGCTTTGGAAAAGATCAAGAAGAGCGCCAAATTTGATATCGACGAGGTCAAGAGGCTGGAGGAGAAGACTAAGCATGATGTGGTCGCCTTTATCAACAATGTTGGGAAATATTTAGGGCCGGAGGCCCGTTATCTGCACATGGGGCTTACTTCCTCGGATTTGCTGGATACGGCGCTTTCTGTTCAGTGTGTTGAGGCCAGTGACATCCTTTTGGCGGATATAAGAAAATTTTTGCTTATCCTTAAACAAAAGGCCAGAAAATACAAGGACACACCCTGTATCGCCCGCACCCACGGCGTCCATGCGGAGCCGACCTCGTTCGGCTTAAAATTGGCCGTTTGGTATGATGAGATGGGACGCAATTATGAGCGGATGGAACAGGCCAAGGAGATGATGCGGTTCGGGAAATTATCCGGCGCTGTCGGAACCTATGCCAATATTGACCCTTATGTGGAAGAGTATGTCTGCGAAAAGTTGAATTTAAAGCCGGTCAATATCGCTACCCAGATTATCCAGAGGGATCATCACTGTCAATTTGTTACAACCATTGCCTTGATAGGTTCCTCCCTCAATAAGATTGCTACGGAAATTCGGCTTTTGCAGAAGACAGAAGTTATGGAGGTGGAGGAGCCTTTCTTCAAGGGGCAGATCGGCTCATCGGCCATGCCTCATAAGCGTAACCCCGTCACGTGCGAGCGCATCTCGGGGCTTTCGCGTATATTACGCGCCAATGCCCAGGCCGCTTTTGAGAATATCAGTCTCTGGCATGAGCGGGATATCAGCCATTCCTCCGTAGAGCGCATTATCCTGCCGGATTGCACGATCGCCTTGAATTACATGTTTTATAAACTGATCCCGATTATCGACGGCTTGCTGGTCTATCCGAAAAACATGATCGCCAGCCTTAGCAAAACCAAAGGGCTTATTTACTCGCAGAGGGTGCTTTTGGAATTGATGAAGAAGGGCTTAACCCGTGAGGCGGCCTATGAACTTATTCAGCGCTGCGCCATGCAGGTCTGGCAGGAGACTTCGGATTTCAGGGATATCCTGTATAGGGACAGAAAGGTGCGCAAGTATCTTAAACCCAGCGAGATCGACGGTTGTTTTGATATCCGCTATTATATGCGGCATACCGACAAAATCTTTAAGAAAGTGGGACTGTGAAATGGTTCAAAGGGGGCATAAGGTTTACGAGGGCAAGGCGAAGATCATTTATACGACGGATAACCCCGATTTGCTTATCCAGTATTTCAAGGATGATGCCACCGCCTTTAATGCGGCGAAGAAAGGAACAATTGTTGATAAGGGCATTATGAATAATCAGATCTCTTCGAAGATTTTCGAGTTTCTCTCCGCCCAGGGGATCCCCACCCATTTTGAGCGGCGTCTCAATGACCGCGATATGCTTGTTAAAAAAGTGGAGATCGTTCCCATTGAGATGGTCGTGCGCAACAAGGCGGCCGGCTCTCTGTGCCGGCTTTTAGGCCTCAAGGAGGGAATGGCGCTTCTCTCGCCGGTGTTGGAGTTCTGTTATAAGTGCGATTCCCTCGGCGATCCGTTGATCAACGAATATCACATCCGTGCCCTTCATCTGGCAACCGATCAGGAAATTGAGACCATGAAAGGGTTTACGTTTAAAATCAATGATTTATTGAAGGAATTTTTTGCAAAGCTGAAACTGGAACTGGTAGATTTTAAATTGGAATTTGGCAGATACAAGGATAAGATTATCCTCGCCGATGAGATTTCGCCCGACACTTGCCGTCTGTGGGAGATCGGTACGGGCAAGAAGCTTGATAAAGACCGCTTTCGGCATGATTTGGGGGAGATTGAGGAAGCCTACCGGGAAGTATTAAGCAGAGTCAGCCGATAACCTTTGAATTTACAACTCCTCACACAACCCGTATCCATTCGTCATTCATTAAACATGATTTGGCGCGTTGAAATCAGACAAAGGCAGGGTGTGTTTGATGCCTTAGGGGAAGGCATTCAAAAAGATATTGTAGATTTGGGGTTGGCGGGGATTGCCAAAGTCCAAGTCGCCCTTGTTTATCATCTGGAAGGTGATCTCGTTGAAGGGGATATCCAGAAAATCTGCCGCGAACTGTTGGCGGACCCCATTACGCAGGAATATGATTATTCCCCTCAAGGCGCCTTGCCGCCCTCATGCGAGGAAGGGGAGTCCGGCTGTCACATCGTCGAAATTGCTTATAATCCAGGTGTGACAGACCCCGTCGAGGCATCGGTCATCAAAGGAATTCGAGATCTGGGGATTAACCAGATTCAGGCCGTCCGCACCGCCCGCCAATATCGTCTCTACGGCATGGTTTCTGTTGAACAATTGGATGTGATCGTCAATAAAATTCTCTCCAACAAGCTGATTCAGCATGTCGTTCGGCGGGCGCCGGCGCCTAAGACGCTCAGCGTTCCCTTCAAAGAGGGCGGTTTCCTTTTGACGCATATCGATTTAATTCAAGCCTCGGATAAAAAACTTATGCAGATAAGCCGTGAAGGCCAGCTTTTTTTGAATCACGATGAGATGAAGGCCATTCGAAAATATTTTAAAAAGTTAAAACGAAATCCCACCGATTGCGAGCTGGAGACGATTGCCCAGACCTGGAGCGAGCATTGTTACCATAAGACATTCCGCGGGAATATCCGTTACCGTTGCCTGGAAAACGGCAAAACCAGGACACGGGTCATCCGCAATCTTTTAAAGTCCACGATTGTCAAGGCAACCCGCGAGGTTGATAAACCCTGGTGCGTATCTGTTTTTCACGATAATGCCGGCGTGATTAAGTTCGATGAGGACACCCATGTGTGTTTTAAGGTCGAGACCCATAATCATCCCTCGGCCTTGGAACCCTTCGGCGGAGCGAATACAGGCGTGGGCGGCGTGATTCGCGATATATTAGGCACCGGTCTAGGGGCAAAACCCATTTGCAGTACGGACGTGTTTTGTTTTGCGCCGCCGGATATGACATTTGAACAGCTGCCCGCCGGGACACTGCATCCTAAGCGGATTATGAAGGGAGTGGTAGGAGGTGTTCGGGATTATGGCAACAAGATGGGAATCCCGACGGTGAACGGCGCCATTGTCTTTGACAAAGGGTTTGTCGGAAATCCCTTGGTGTATTGCGGTAATGTCGGGATCATCCCTAAGGATAGGGTTAAGAAAAAGGTGAGGAAAGGCGATCTGGTTGTGGTTGTCGGCGGGCGCACGGGACGCGACGGCATTCACGGGGCGACCTTCTCCTCCGGCGAGTTGACGGAGGAATCCGAGGTTGTCTCTTCGGGCGCGGTGCAGATAGGCGATCCGATTCAGGAAAAGAAAATGCTGGATGCCCTTCTGCAGGCGCGGGATAAAAATCTTTATACAGCTATCACCGATTGCGGCGCCGGCGGCTTGTCGAGCGCTGTAGGCGAGATGGGGAAGGATCGGGGGGCGCGCGTGGATCTGGAAAAAGTGCCGTTGAAGTATCGGGGACTGCGTTACGATGAGATTTGGATCTCTGAGTCTCAGGAGCGGATGGTCTTGGCTGTGCCGCCGAAGAACAGGCAGGCGCTTCTTGATATCTTTGCGGGAGAGAATGTGGAGGCGGCGGTCATCGGAGAATTTACAGGAGAAGGACAGCTGAAATTATTCTTTCAGGGGGAGCAGGTCTGCGATTTGGATATGGGATTCCTGCATGGGGGACTTCCGCAGGTGACCAAGGAGGCTTATTGGCATCTGCCAAAAATTCCCAGGGTGAGGATTCCGCCGTCCGTGGATTTGAATGAGAAATTACTGGAGGTTCTTTCCCATTATAATGTCTGCTCTAAGGAATGGGTTATCCGTCAATACGATCACGAGGTGCAGGGGCTAAGTGTCATTAAGCCTTTGGTGGGGGTGCACTGCGACGGCCCATCGGATGCCTCTGTGATTACCCCGCGGCTGGGATCCACAAAGGGGATAGCCGTTGCCAACGGCATCAATGTCCGTTACGGCATGATTGACCCTTACTGGATGGCCGCTTCGTGTATTGACGAGGCTGTTCGTCAGATTATCGCGGTGGGCGGCAGTATCGAAAGGATTGCTATTTTGGATAATTTCTGCTGGGGCAGTCCGGATAAACCCGCCCGCTTAGGCGGCTTGGTGCGCGCGGCGCAAGGGTGTTATAAGACGGCTGTCGGCTATCAGGTTCCTTTTATTTCCGGGAAAGACAGTCTTTACAATGAGTATGCGCAATGTCCCGACGCCCTGCCCTTGGGGCAGGGGTCGGGATCCCGACTTCCAGCGAAGCTGGAACGTCGGGAAAAGAAATCCATCGCTATTCCAGGGACGCTTCTTATTTCGGCGATTGGCATTATTGAGGATGTGACGAAAACGGTTACAATGGATTTTAAAGAAGCGGGTAATCTTGTTTATTGCATCGGAGAAACGCATGAGGAGCTGGGCGGATCGATTTATTGGGACACCTTTGGCCTCTTGGGGCATTCGGTGCCTAAGGTTAACACCAAGCGCGGCAGCGAGATTTTCCTTTCTTTGGCGGGGGCCGTCAGGAAAGGCTTGATCCGCTCGATGCACGACTGCTCAGAAGGCGGCATGGGCGTTGCCGTCTCCGAGATGGCTTTTAGCGGAGGACTCGGTGTCACGGTGCGTCTTAAAGACGCGGTTTATCAGGGGGAAAAGAAGCGCAGCGATATCGTTCTTTTTTCAGAATCCAATTCGCGGTTTATTGCGGAGGTGGAGCCGCGGCATCAGAAATTTTTTGAGCGTTCCTTGCGGGGAGTGCCTTTCGCCCTGATCGGGCAGGTGCAAGACACACCGGAGTGTATGATCTATGGCCTTGACCAAGAAGTATGCGTTAGGATTTCTGTGGATTATCTTAAGCAGGCATGGCAAAAACCGTTGAGGTGGTAATGCAAGGAGCAGCGATGAACATAACCAAGAAAAAAAAGGTTGTTGAGGATTTGAGGTCGGAGGATCCCTGGCGGGTTTTCCGCATCATGGCGGAATTCGTCGACGGATTCCATGAGCTTTCCGAAGTCGGGCCGGCGGTCAGCATCTTCGGCTCGGCGAGGACCAAGAGGACGCAAGTGTGGTACAAACTGGCTGAACGGACGGCGCAGCTTTTAGTCAAAGAAGGGTATGCGGTGATTACCGGCGCCGGACCGGGGATTATGGAGGCGGGAAACAAGGGGACCATGCGCGCCAAGGGAATGTCCATAGGGCTTAACATTGACCTGCCCTTCGAACAAAAGCCCAATCGTTATGTTAAAAAATTGATGGGCTTCCATTACTTTTTTTCTCGCAAGGTCATGTTCGTCAAATATGCCAGTGCCTTTATTATCTTTCCCGGCGGATACGGCACGCTGGATGAGTTCTTTGAAAGCATTACCCTCATTCAGACGCGGCGCATGGAGAAATTCCCTGTTGTCCTTTTCGGGAAAGATTATTGGCATGGATTGATTGAGTGGCTCAAGAAAACCGTTCTGAAAGCCAAGAACATTGATCCGGAGGATATGAATCTTTTCAAGATCGTTGATACGCCCGAAGAAGCCGTCAAATTTATCCGGGATTTTTATAATACGAAGAAGAAAACATGAAAGGGACAGCGAAAGTCATCGTTTTGCGCACCGCAGGGACAAACTGTGATGCCGCAATGAAGTCCTCTATTGAAGATTTGTCTGGGAAAAGTTCATTCCGGCATTTGGAGGATTTATGGCCAAGGAGGTAAAGGTTATCGTTTTGCGCACCGCAGGGACAAACTGTGATGCCGAAACCGCCTTTGCCTTCCATTCCTGCGGCGCGCAAGTTGAATCGGTGCATATCAACCAGCTGTTTCAGGGCAAGGCGCATCTGAGGGATTATCATATTTTGGCTGTCCCCGGCGGATTTACCTATGGCGATGATATTGAGTCCGGACGCCTTTTGGCGAATGAATTACGTCTGCGTCTGGGAGATCATCTCCAGCAGTTCATTACCGACGGTAAATTGATTATCGGGATATGCAACGGGTTTCAAGTTTTGGTGAAAGCCGGTTTATTGCCGGGACCTTTAACGGAAGAAGAAAGTCAAAAGGACAATTTAGGTCAGACGGCCACGTTGGTCTCCAATGATTCCGGAAAGTTTGAGGCGCGCTGGGTCCATTTGAAGGCCGGGGGTAAGAGTATCTGGACCGAGGGGCTGGAAGATATTGTTTATTATCCGGTGGCCCACGCTGAGGGCAAGTTTGTGCCGGGCAATGAGGCAGTCTTAGAGCGGTTAAAGCAAAACGGCCAGGTCGCTTTTCGATATTGCACAAGGGGTGGAGAAAGAGGGGTTTATCCTGAAAATCCCAATGGTTCGGCGGATGATATCGCCGGCATCACGGATACGACGGGACGCCTCCTGGGTCTTATGCCGCACCCCGAGAGGCATTTTCTTTTTAGACAGCATCCGTTTTGGACGCGGCTGCCTGGAGGCGGCCGGCACGGTCAAGGGGCGAGAATTTTTAATAACGGCGTAAATTATGTAGAGAAGAATTTGTTATAATCGTATCCTTAAGGCAATGAACCCGGGAATCACTTATAAGTCAAGTGGAGTTGATGTTGACAAGGCCAATCGTTTTGTGAAGGGCATCGGAGGAGATGTCACAGGCACCTTTACCCCTTCGGTTCTTTCGCGGAAAGGTTCCTTTGGCGCCCTCTTTGCCTTAGCTAAAGGGAAATATAAAGAGCCTGTTTTGGTTTCTTCAACCGACGGGGTGGGAACGAAATTATTGATTGCCCAGCATGTCGGCAGGCATGACACCGTCGGCATTGATTTGGTGGCCATGAATGTCAACGATATCCTTTGCACGGGGGCAAAACCACTCTTTTTTTTAGATTATATTGCCTGCGGCAAATTGGAGGCAAAGGTTTTAGGGGCGGTTGTCAAGGGTATCGCTCAAGGATGCCGGTTGTCCGGATGCAGTCTCATCGGCGGAGAGACGGCTGAGATGCCTGGGATGTATAAGCCGGGCGAATATGACTTGGCCGGTTTTGCCGTCGGTGTCGTTGAGAAGGACAAAATTATTGACGGATCGGCCATCAGGGCAGGGGATAAAATTATAGGGCTGCCTTCCAGCGGTCTGCATTCCAACGGTTTTTCTCTGGTGAGAAAGGTGCTCTCGTTAGGCGAACAGAAAAGACTTGCCCAAGAGCTGTTAACTCCAACGCGGATTTATGCCGAAGAAGTTTTGTCGCTGACAAAGGGATTTCGAGTCAAAGGCATCGCGCATATCACGGGCGGGGCATTTTATGATAAATTAACGAGGATCCTGCCGGATGGGAAATGTTGTGTTGTACATAAGGGAAGCTGGCCGGTGCATAAAATATTTCAAATTCTGCAGAAAAAAGGTAGAATAAGTGCTCGAGAAATGTACCGCGCTTTTAATATGGGGATTGGGCTGGCCATGGTCTTTGGTCCTCATGATGTGAGGGCGGCGCAAATTTATCTCCAGGGGAAGAAGATAAGACATTATCTTATCGGCGACATAGTCCATGATGCCGAGCGGAAGATTATTTTTCAGCCTCTTGAAAGAGGCCGTGGCAAGGAGAGTTGATTATGAAAGTGTTGATTGTTGGTTCCGGCGGGCGGGAACATGTTTTGGCATGGAAGATCCGGCAAAGTCCTTTGGTTAAAGAGTTGTATTGCGCGCCGGGAAACGACGGCATTGCCGAGGTGGCGCAGTGCGTGGATATCCAGGCGGATGATATCGAGGGACTTGTCCGTTTTGCCAAGGATAAGCATATCGGTCTTACGGTCGTCGGGCCCGAGGGTCCTTTGGTTGCCGGTATGGTGGATGCCTTTGAAGAAGAAGGCCTTAAAATTTTTGGCCCCAAGAGGCAGGCGGCTCAGCTGGAGGCCAGCAAAGTTTTTGCCAAAGAGTTTATGCAGACGTACAATATCCCCACGGCCTCTTTTAAGATTTTCGACCGTGCGGAAGATGCCCGCGATTTTCTGGCCATAGCGCCGTTTCCGGTTGTGGTCAAGGCCGACGGATTGGCCGCCGGTAAGGGTGTGATGATCTGCAATGACCTTAAGGAGGCCAAAGAGGCCGTTAAGCAGATCATGGATCAAAAGATTTTTAAAGAAGCCGGCGCACGGGTGGTGATTGAAGAATGCCTTGTCGGCGAGGAGGCCTCCATCCTGGCTATTTGCGACGGGAAGAATTATATTATCCTGGATTCTTCGCAGGATCATAAAAGAATTTTTGACGATGACTTGGGCCCTAATACCGGCGGCATGGGGGCGTATTCACCGGCGCCGGTTATTACCGAAGAGCTTTTCAGAAAGATAGGGATACAGATTATTGATCCGGCCATCCGCGGGATGTATAAGGAGGGGATTCCTTTCAAGGGGGTCTTGTATGCCGGTTTGATGATTACCGATGAGGGGCCGTTTGTGCTGGAATTTAACGTGCGGTTGGGGGACCCCGAATCCCAGGCTATTTTGCCCAGGATGAGAAACGACTTGGTGGAGGTGATGCTGGCCAGCTGCGAGGGCCGCCTGGATAAAGTCAAGATGGAATGGGATAAACGCAGCTGTGTGTGTGTGGTGATGAGCTCAGGAGGCTATCCGGGGAAACATGAAACGGGCAAAGAGATTACCGGTTTGAATAAAATCCATGATAAGAATACAATGATTTTTCATGCCGGTACAAAAAAGACGGGTGATAAGATCATGACCGCCGGCGGGCGTGTGCTGGGCGTCACCAGTTTAGGGGACAATATTGAAAAGGCTATGGAACGGGCCTATCATGCCGTGGAAACAATTAAATTTGACAGGTGTTTTTTTCGGCGGGATATAGGGGCGAAGGCCTTGAAGCACATCCATCCTGTCTCTCATGCCGCCAGAAGGTGAAAGAATGTCCTTAAACTTTCTTTAATGAGGAATTTGATATGCGCGATATTCAAGTGGCTGTTATGATGGGAAGCAAATCAGACCTTTCCGTGATGGAGGAGGCGGCAGGTGTTTTCAAGGAGTTCGGGGTTTCCTTCGAGATGAAGGTTTTATCGGCTCACCGCACTCCCAAAGAAACGGCCGCTTATGCCGAACAGTTAAAATCGAGGGGTGCCAAAGCGGTGATCTGCGGGGCAGGAGTCTCGGCGGCCCTGGCCGGGGTGGTTGCCGCTCATACGGATTTGCCCGTCATTGGCGTCCCCATTGATGCCGCTCCTTTAAGCGGCCTGGATGCGCTTCTCTCCACGGTGCAGATGCCGCCGGGGGTGCCGGTGGCCGCTATGGCCATCGGCAAGGCTGGGGCCAAGAATGCCGCCTTGTTTGTCTTAAGGATTCTTGCCACGCAAGATAAGACGATTGAGAAGAAGCTGGAAGGATTTAAAGAGGAACAGAGAAGAAAAATACTGGAAATTGACCTTAATTGAAAACAGAAGTCATCGAAGTCCATCCCCAGTTTCCCGATTATAAGAAAATAGCTTATTGCGCGGGCATCATTCGCAAGGGCGGATTGGTCGTCTTCCCTACGGAAACGGTCTACGGCATTGCCGCGGATCTTTCCAGCGAAAGGGCCATGAAACGCCTGCGGGAGGTCAAGAGGCGGGCCGAGGAAAAGCCCTTTTCCATCCTCATTTCCCAAGCGGGGTTGATATCGAATTATACCTTGATGACGGATCCGGCCCTCTACAAGTTGATTGACGCGTACTGGCCGGGGCCTTTGACGGTTGTTGTGCCGGCCAAAGAACCGGATAAGACAATCGGCGTGCGCATGCCGGATCATCCTATCGCTCTTAAATTGGTGCAGGAATCCCAGTGCACTATTGCCGCCCCGTCGGCCAATTTCGAGGGCAATGACCCGCCTACGACGTGTCAGGAGGCCTTAAGGGATCTGGATGGATTGGTGGAGGCGGCCATTGACGGCGGGACGGCCAAGATCGGCATCAGCTCTTCCGTCGTTGACTTTTCCAAGGGGAATCCGACGATCTTAAGAGAAGGAGTTGTCAAGCAAGAAGACATTGATCGGGTGGTAAAAAGAAAAACGATACTTTTCGTGTGCACGGGTAATAGCTGCCGCTCGGTGATGGCTGAGTATCTTTTAAAGAGCATGGCAGGGGGCAGGGATAATATTGAGGTGCTTTCTGCCGGGACAGGGGTTTTTCTCCAGACGACAGCCAGCGCCGAGACTATCTCTATTCTCAAGGAGGAGGGGATTGACGCCTCTCAGCATTTGTCCCAGGCCATCCATACGATTCTTCTTAAGAAATCCGATCTCATTATCGTGATGACGCGTAATCACCGCCAGCAGGTCTTAGAGCGCGTGCCGGAGGTTGAAAAAAGGGTGTATCTTTTGAGGGAATTCGTCAATGCGCCGGCCGGCTCTCAGATAGATTTGGACGTGCCGGATCCGATCGGCCAGCCGCATTATGCGTATAAGGAATGTTACGCCATTGTTAAAGAGGCGATGCATAAGATTGTTGAGCTTGTTTAAACAATGGGGGAAAGAGATACAATGTTAAAGATTTATGTCGGAGCGGATCATAGAGGATTTTCGCTCAAAAGTAAAATTGTTAAGCTGCTGGGCCGACGGGGATATGCCGTCGAAGATATGGGCACGTTTGAGGAGACCCAAGCTTGCGATTATCCGCATGTGGCCTACAAGGTTGCTCAGGTAGTGGCCAAGACCAAGAACGGCCGTGGGGTCCTGGTGTGTATGTCAGGCATCGGACAGGCTATTGCGGCGAATAAAGTGCGTGGCGCTTATGCGGCGTTGTGTTATAATCCCGAAGCTGCGGCGTTGTCGCGCCGGCACAACAACGCGAATATCCTTGTTTTGAGCGCCAAATTCGTCAAGGAAAAGGACGTACCAAAAATTCTGGAGGCGTGGTTCTCTGCCGAATTCGAAGGTGGACGCCACCGGCGGCGGTTTGAGCAGATTCGGAGGATTGAAAAAAGAAATTTAAAGTAAAATTTGTACATCGTACTTCGTACATCGATGTACGAAGTACGAAAGACGATTCAAAATGAATCCAACCATGGGAAAGAGGATGGCCATGCAGCATTTGAAGGAGACGGATCCAGAGATTTATCAGGCGATCATTCATGAACTTAATCGGCAGAGGGACAATCTTGAATTGATTGCCTCCGAGAATATGGTTTCCGAGGCCGTTTTGGAGGCGCAAGGATGCCTTATGACCAATAAATACGCCGAAGGGTATCCCTCCGCGCGCTGGTACGGCGGCTGTGAATTTGTAGATATGGCAGAACAGCTGGCCATTGAGCGTGCCAGAAAGCTGTTTGGCGCCGAACACGTGAATGTCCAGCCGCATTCCGGCTCTCAGGCGAATATGGCGGTCTATCTGGCCGCCCTTGAGTATGGCGATACGGTCTTGGCGATGGATTTGGCTTGCGGCGGACACTTAAGCCACGGATTGAAAATTAATTTCTCTGGGCGTTCTTATCATTTTGTTTCCTATAAGGTGAATAAGAAAACCGAGATGCTGGATTTTGATGAGATTGAGGCCTTGGCTCAACAGCATAAGCCTAAGATGATTGTGGCCGGCGCCTCGGCCTATTCCCGGACGATTGATTTTAAAAAATTTCGGGAGATATGCGACAAGGTAGGGGCCTATTTGTTTGTGGACATGGCCCATATTGCAGGGTTGGTGGCGGCCGGTTTTCATCCCAATCCTGTTCCTTACGCCGAGTTTGTGACAACGACGACGCATAAGACCCTGCGCGGCCCCAGAGGAGGCATGATTCTCTGCCGTCAGGAGTTTGCCAAGAAAATCAATTCGGCTGTTTTTCCCGGAACCCAGGGAGGGCCGCTGATGCATGTTATTGCCGCCAAGGCCGTGGCCTTTCAAGAGGCGCTTGCGGACGAATTCAAAGACTATCAGCGCCAGATTGTAAAAAATTCCAGGGCGTTTGCCGCAGAAATGGCCGCTTTAGGCTACAGGATTGTCGCCGGCGGGACAGATAACCACCTTTTTATGGTTGACCTGCGTTCTAAGAATATTACAGGCAAAGAGGCGGCGGAGGTCTTAGATAAAGTCAGGATTACCGTGAATAAAAATCTTATTCCCTTCGATCCTCAGCCTCCGGTTGTGACAAGCGGGATCCGCATAGGGACGCCGGTTATTACAACCCGCGGGATGAAGGAAAAAGAGATGGAAAAAATTGCCGATTTAATGGACCAGGCCATGACCCATAAAGACAATACGCAGGAATTAAGCAGGGTCAGAGAAGCGGTGGAGCGGCTGACGCAGGAGTTTCCGATATATAAAGATTTATGCAATTGATCAATAGTTGACCGTTCATAGGCTGCGCAGCTGGAATTGTTGAGCGTTGATTGGCCGCGTTAAATTTATACGTTACCCAAAAGACGGCCGGCGATTCGCGCTACGTAACCGCAATCGTAAAACGTTTAAAATGAAATGTCCTTTCTGTCATTATCAGGAGACAAAGGTTGTTGATTCGCGGCTTAATGGCGACGGGACATCTATCCGCCGGCGCCGGGAATGCCTGGAATGTGGGAAGCGTTTTACGACCTATGAATACGTCGAACATGTTGCGCTGATGGTTGTTAAACGCGACGGCCGCCGCCAGTCGTTTGACCGCAAAAAAATTATTTCCGGCTTGATGAAGGCCTGCGAGAAGCGGCCTGTTGGCATTGATAAGCTGGAGGAGATTACCAATGCAATCGAACGCGCGATTCAGCGCAAATATGACCGTGAGGTCGGCTCCCGGGAGATTGGGGAATTAGTGATGGAAAAACTGGCCGGCTTAGATGAGGTGGCGTATGTCCGTTTTGCCTCGGTTTACCGTCAGTTTCGCGACGTAAATCAATTTATGAGTGAATTGCAATTGATGCTGAATAAAGAAAAAAACAGCGGATTGTGAGGAAAGAGAATGGTGCAAGTCGAGTTAAGCAAAATTATTATTGACGAGAAAAGGCAGGATCAGATTATCGTCCTGAAGGAGAAAAACGGTGACCGCCAGCTTCCCATTGTGATTGGCTTCCTAGAGGCCTCCAGCATCAAGATGAAGCTTGCCGGGGTCGAGCCGCCCCGGCCGATGACCCACGATCTTTTGGTTTCCACCTTTGAGGGGCTGGATGCCAAACTGGAGCGTCTTATTATTGATAAGATGGTCAACAATACCTTTCATGCCAAATTAGAGTTTAAGACAAAGGGGGGCGAAATCAGGATCATTGACGCCCGGCCTTCCGACGGTATTGCCCTGGCGGTGCGCACAAGTGCCGCAATCTTCGTGGAAGAAGATGTCTTGAAAAAAGCGGCGATTACGAAAATAGAATAAATGGTTCACGGTTTCTTGTTATGCCCTTCCTGAAGGATTACCCCTACATAAAAATTATCCAGCAGATAGCAAAACATAAGAAAACTCCCCTCTATTTGGTTGGCGGTTTTCTGCGGGATTATTTTTTGGGGAACCCTAAATTGGATTTTGATTTTGCCGTGGAGAAGGATGCCTTGAGGCTGGCGCGTCTTTTGGCCCGCCACATCAAGGGCGCCTTTGTGCTTCTGGATTCAGAAAGGGGCTGCGGCCGTGTCGTTAAGAAACATAAAGGGCAGGTGATGACATTCGACTTTGCGGATTTTCGCGCCCCGACGTTCCCCGGAGACCTCGCCCACCGGGATTTCACCATCAATACGCTGGCCGTCGATTTGTCGCGTATTTATCCAGTGACGGAGATTCCGCAGGCCTTAATCGATCGTAAAGGCGCCTTGAAAGATATAAAGGGAAAATGTATCCGGCAGGTGTCGGTAAAGGTTTTTCGGGAGGATCCTTTACGGATGATGCGCGCCTTTACCCTCAGGGCGGCGCTGGGCTTTAAGATTGAACGCAGGACCCTTGCTCAGATTAAGAAGGATAAGGATCTTTTGCCGGGCGTCTCTTATGAGAGGATTCGCGATGAATTGTTCAAGATTTTAGCCACAGAGCGGGCGGCGGATACTTTCAAGGCTATGGATAAAGCCGGTTTGCTGGAGAAGGTTATCCCTCAGATCAAGGTTATGTATCGCTGCCGGCAGGGGACATACCATCATTTGGATGTCTGGCCGCATTCTCTTGAGACAGTTGTTCAACTTGAGAAAGTTTTCAAAGAATTGCGGCGGGATAAGGATGTCATGGATTATTGTCGAGAGTTTTTCGGCGGGGATCGCCGGCGGCAGGCTTTGTTGAAACTGGCCGCCTTGTTGCATGATATTGGAAACCCCGATCCCCGCCGTAAGGTAGGAGCACGGTTTGTCTTTCATGCCCACGAACGGGTGGGAAGAGATATTGTCAGTCCCATTGCGAAGATGTTGAAACTCTCGACACGGGAAAGGCATGCCCTCGAGGATATGGTTTTATGGCATCTGCGGCCAGGGTATTTATCGAATTTTAAGAAGCCAAGCGAGAGGGCGATTTACCGTTATTTTCGTGATGCCAAAGGAGAGGCCGTTGGTATTTTGCTTTTGTCTCTGGCGGACCAGCGCGCCACGCGCGGGCCGTTGACGACAGAGGAAGACCAGCGGCATCATGAAGAAATTTGTCTGGGGTTAATCCGTCGGTATTTTGACAAGAAGGAAGAGAAGCCCTTTGTGCGCCTTATCAACGGGCATGATTTGATTAAGAAGCTGCGCCTAAAGCCGTCTCCTCTTTTTGGCAAAATTTTGAAAGAAGTGGCGGAGAAACAAGCCTTGGGAAGCATTCAGGCAAAGGCCGAGGCGCTGGAATTGGCAAAGAATATAGCGCAGAAGAATTCGGCCTTGTGAGATATTATAGAAAGTTTGAGATATGAAAATCAGGGATATCGAGATTGAGGTAGTCAAAGCTGACATCACGCGGCTTAAGGTAGAGGCAATTGTGTATACCGCCTCTTCTACGCTCAGGATGGATAAAGGCGTGGCGGAATTTATTAAAAAAGAAGGCGGGGCCGAGATCGAAGAGGAGGCCGTCAGCAAGGGGCCTATCCCGCCGGGTGAGGCGGTCTGGACGAAGGCCGGCGGTCTGCCGGCTCAATATGTTATCCATGCCGCTGCGAGGAGGAATGACGTTTTTTGCGGCGAGGGGGATGTCCGAAAGGCCGTCGCCAGCGCCCTTAAGTGCGCCAATGAACTTAAACTAAATTCTTTAGGCCTTGCGCCCTTAGGCGGTGATGAGGGAGGGCTCCCAATGGAGGGAGCGGCTAAGATCGCGGTTCAAGAGATTATGAAGGAGAGCAGGAATCCTCAGGCAACATTACGCAAGATTATTTTTTGTTTATACGACGAAGAGACTTTTGATATATCGGACAAGACTATCCGCGGTTATGTCCGGCATATGGCGGAGCAATCGGGCCCTTACGTGACGGTGGATATTATTATTGAATGCCAGGGCGGCATTGTCCTCATCGAGCGCTCGAGTCCGCCTTATGGGCTGGCCCTGCCCGGCGGATTTGTTGATTACGGGGAGAGCCTGGAAGAGGCGGCTATCCGTGAGGCTAAAGAAGAAACAAATTTGGAGCTTGTTGACTTAAGGCAGTTTCATACTTATTCTCATCCGGACCGCGATCCCCGTTTTCATACCGTCTCTACGGTTTTTGTTGCGGAGGGGGAGGGAGAGCCGAGAGCCGGCGATGATGCCGGGGATTTAAGAATCGTCCGTTATGAGGATTTGTTGGAGCTGGAGTATGCCTTTGATCATAAAGAGATTATTGAAGAATATTTGGTGGAGAAGGGCTTTGATTGAGGAGCGTAAAAAGGAGGCGGGGGCAAATTTTTTAGTATTGCGTTTTACAAATTGTCCCGCCAAGGCGGGACGTTCAAAAAAACGCGATCTCTAGTGCCTACCTCTGAAAATGCTTCAAGAACTTATGAAATAAACTTATGAAATAAGGCATTAGATTTCATTTCGATTTGGTGTTATATTTATTGTAGAATATTATCCTAAAGGTTTTCATGTAAGCAGGAAAGGGAGAAGATATGGTCAAGGCAGAGCTCGCTAGACAATTGATGGTGCGCGGTGACAATGAAATCGGCATGCTGGCCAAGATAACGCGCGTGATTTCCCAGGCCAATATCAATTTGGTTGCCCTGTGCGCTTATTCTATCGAGAATAATGTTGCCGTTATGTTTGTGACCGACGATAATAATGAGGCCAAAAGACTCCTGGAGGCCAAAGGGTATGATATCCAGGAGGAAGAAGTCATCCTGCTTTCTATTGATAACCAGCCGGGGGCCCTTCAGCGGGTCACCGACAAGATTGCCGAGGCTGGTGTGGATTTGGCTCTTGTCTATGGGAGCGTTGATGAAAGCGCTGAGATTAACCGCAGCGTAATTATTTCCAATAATAATTTGGAAATAATGATGATTATCAGGACCGAATTAGAACGCCATTAGCAGAGAGCGCCTTTGCCGGTTGTTTGTTTTTCCCTTGATTCTGCTTTTTCGCTGGAAGTCTAAACTGTTTTTTTAGAAAAAACGCGGATGAAGCAGAAAACAGTCATCCCTATAATAAATCCCCACGAAATGACAAGAAATATCCACCCCCCGAGTGTCATGGCCTCACCTCTTCTCTGTATTTACGCCTCCAGGCGTGCCTGACGAGTACCGCTAAAACGATGAACATGATAAGAAGTGTTAAGCGTGTTGCCAGGATGTATATCCTGTTTTCGGGAGGGACGCCTTCCATAAAAATTACTTTAAGCCAGTCCTGGTAGAGCCAGGCGCCCAGAATCGTGATAAGAAAAAGGGGCGTGATGTATTTGATGATGAATTTGTAAATTTTAGGGACTTCCATGTCCGCGCCGTGATGGACCTCACTCCAGGCATTCTCCATGCCGAACACCCAGGAGAAAAGGATTACCTCGACGGTGGCGAAGACAACCAGGCAGAGCGTTCCTCCCCAGAAATCAAGCTCATCCACGACGCCGTTTTTGAGGAAAAATATGGCCGGATGGCATAAGATAAAAGCGACTGCCCCAAAGATGAGAACCGCCCGGCCGCGTTTGATGTTGAATTCATCCTCGAGAAAAGCAACCGCCGGCTGCGCGAGGGAAACGGATGAGGTGATGCCTGCCAGAAAAAGCAGGAAAAACCAGGCGAATCCCATGAGACTGGATAAAGGCATTTGCTTCAGGACAAGCGGCATAGTGACAAATCCTAAGTTAAAAAGACCAGATTGGGCAATGTTTTGAATGTCCACAGGACCGAAAAAGACAAATGCGGCCGGCAGGATGACGCTTCCCCCTAAGATAACCTCGGCAAATTCATTGACGCTGGTTGCGGTCGTTCCGGAAAGCACAATGTCATCACCTTTAGAGAGATAGCTGGCATAAGTGAGGATGACGCCGATCCCAACGCTTAGGGTAAAGAAAATCTGGCCGGCGGCCTCCAGCCAGACGCGGGCGGATTTGAGCGCTGTCCAATCGGGATTCCAGACAAAGCCGAGGCCATTGATGATGTTCCAGTCGGGTTTGGCCGGATCAGGGGCACCTAAGGTGAGGACCCGCACGAAAAGGATAAGGGCGCAGAAAAATAAGGCCGGCATGGCCCATTTACAAAAACGTTCGATCCCTCCTTTGATACCTTTGTAAATAATAATAGCATTGAGAAGGAATGTTATGAGAAAGAATATATACGCAGGGCCTAGACTGCTAAAATGTTGGTTTTGTTCAAGCCCTTGGTAGCCGCTTAAAAAATTTTTCATATCGGCCTGGGCGCTTAAGCCGCTGTATTTTCCGGCGAGCGCAAAAAAACTGTACGCGAGAGTCCAGGATTCGATGTAGGTGTAGTAAATGAAAATGACCAGAGGTCCAAAGATGCCGATGACGCCGAAGTATTTGATGAAACGGTTCTTCTGCCATATGCTGTGAAAAATTCCCGGCGCTGTCCCGTGGCCAAAGCCGCCGCCGTAGCGTCCCAGGGTCCATTCGATCCACATAAGGGGAATCCCCAGGAGCAGAAGAGAGATAAAATAGGGAATCATGAATGCCCCGCCGCCGTTGGCCGCCACCTTGGCCGGGAATCTTAAAAAATTTCCAAGCCCGACGGCAGAACCGGCCACCGCCATGATAATCCCGAGGCGGGACGACCATCTTTGCCGATGAGAATGTGTTTTCTCCATAACCCCATCCCCTTTGGGATAATTCATAGATCCCTCGTCCTGTGGATTTCAATTTTTTTATATTATACCTGCGCTCCATGGAAATTGACAAGAATACTTTTTAAAATGAGCCAACGGTCCTAAGGACAGCCGGGAAGGACAGGATTCTTTGGCTGCCCGATGCTGATTTTTAAATTTTTTCTTGAATCATCAAAAAATTTTATGATAATATGGCAGCATCAATGCTGATGACCAGTAATCAGGAGGGGCTATGATTACCATTAAGAACGTTTATATGCATTACGGCTCTACCGTGGCCTTGGAGGATGTCTCTTTCTGTGTGAAGGAGGGAGAGATTCTAGGTCTTTTGGGTCCCAACGGGGCTGGTAAATCCACCCTGATGCGGATTCTCACTACCTTTATTTATCCCACTCGCGGCACGGCCGTTTTAGGCGGTTATGATATCCTGGAACAGCCCTTGAGGGTGCGTGAATTGGTAGGTTACATGCCGGAGACGGTGCCTCTTTATATGGATATGCGCGTGGATGAATATCTTGCTTTTGTCGGCAACGCCCGCGGCATAAGGGGATCGGCTCTTCAAAAACGTTTCGATTGGCTGGTTGATGCCTGCGGCATTACAGGCGTTTGGAAACACGGCATTCATGAGCTCTCGAAGGGATTCCGCCAGCGCGTCGGGCTTGCGCAGTCTCTTATTCATGATCCCAAGATTCTTATCCTGGATGAGCCCACCAGCGGTCTTGACCCTTTGCAGATTATCGGCATCCGCCGGCTGGTCAAGGAACTGGCCAAAGAAAAAACGATTATCTTTTCAACGCACATTCTGCAGGAGGTGGAAGTCCTGGCGGACAGAATCGTCATTATTAATGAGGGCAGGATTGTCTCGCAGGGGACCAAAGAGGAATTGGCCCGGGAGGCGATGAGGTATCGCTGTCACACCTTGACGGTAAAAGAACCTAAGGAAACGGTTGAGAAGGCTCTCAAAGGCCTTTTGCACGCCAAAGACATATCTTTTGTCAGCGAATCGAAGGATGGCTTTGTCACATTTGATGTCATGAGCGCCTTCGAGGATCCCTTGATCGTTCAGGAGATGGACAATTTGAATAAAGAAAAAAAATGGCCCGTGCGCACCTTGGCCGAAAGGCGTTTCAATTTGGAGGATTTATTCATTTCCTTGTTGAGCAAACGCAAAAAAGTTGAATCCGTGCCGGGAGGGAGATGACATGAAAAATATCGCTCATTGCCGCTCTATTTTTTCCCGGGAGATGTCTTCATACTTTAACTCCCCCATTGCCTACATCTTTATCATGGTTTTTGTGATTCTCAACGCAGGTCTTTTTATGTCTCAGTTTTTTTTAATCGGCAGTGCGGATATGCGCTCGTTTTTCTACTTTATGCCGATTATCCTGTGCGTCTTTGTGCCTGCGATTACCATGCGGCTGTGGGCTGAGGAGAAAAGGGGAAACACTTTTGAAATGCTCCTCACCTTTCCTATGGAGACCTATCAGCTGGTCCTAGGAAAATTCGGCGCCGGTTTTCTTTTTTATCTTATCGCCTTAGCCGGGACATTGTTGATACCGGCAATGCTGGCCATGGCGGGCAACCCCGACATCGGGCCTATTATCGGAGGGTATATCGGCAGTGTCCTGATGGGGGCGTTTTTCTTAAGCGTCGGTATTTTCATCTCCGGCCTTTGTAAAGATCAGATTGTCTCTTTCATTGTGGCCATGATTGTCTGTTTCTTCTTCTTTCTGGCGGGGATTGATTTCATGGCGGGCGTCATGGACGGCTGGCTTCCGGGGGTGGGGACTTTCCTGAAAGAGAATTTCGGCATGACCCGGCACTTTGAGAGCTTTCAGCGCGGTGTGATTGACAACCGTGACGGCCTTTACTTTATTGTTATGACGGGCGTGTTTCTGGTGTTGAATATATTTTCGATTGAAGACCGGCTTCGTCCCAAGGCCAAGATTGTCTTTGCGGGGGCCGTGGCCGTCTGTATGGGATTGAGCATGGTCTTAAACTTTTTGTTCGCGGATATCCCTCTGGGGCGCTACGACCTTACGGAAGGGAAACTGTATACGGTGACAGAAACGACGAAAAAGATTTTAAAATCCCTTAAAGCGCCTGTTACGGTTAAATTGTATATTTCTCCGTCGGAGAAGATGCCGACCGCTTTGAAATCCCTGGAGCGGGATATCCATGACCGTCTGGATGAGCTTAAAGTTTTTTCCGGCGGGAAACTGCGTTACAATGTCTATCACATGGAGGCGGTTGCCCAGGAGCCCCAAGAGGAGGGACAAGAGGAATCCTTGGAGAACAAGTTGCAGCAGAAGGGTATCCGTCCTTTTCAGGTGCGCAGCATCGAACAGGACCAGATGGATATTAAATTGGTTTATGCGGCCATCGCCATTGCTTATAAGGAGAAAAAGGAGGAAATCCTCCCCGGCATTACCCCGCAAAATCTTAATAATTTTGAATATGAATTGATTTCCAAGATTTATCGTATGACGCTGGAGAAGACGCCGAAGGTGGCCTTGGTGGCTCCTTTTACGCAGAGGGTCGTGGATCCACAGATGCGGGCGCTTCTGGCCCAATTGGGGCAGACGGCTCCAGATCAGTATGTGGATGACAAATACAAGATCCTGGATGCGGCCTTGAAATATGAAGATTATGAGCTGTATCGGATCCGTCTAACCAAGGAAAGCCCTCTGCCTGCGGGGGTGGATACGCTTATTGTCGTGGATCCCGAGAGGCTTAATGACCGCCAGCGGTATGAAATCAGCCGTTTCCTTCATGAGGGCGGCAATGTTATCATCGCCGCTCAGCAATATGGCTACCGTTACGGGCAGTCCGGACGCATGGGAATTGAAATTGCGGCGGAACAGAAGGATATGAATGTCAACGACGTGCTCCGCCCCTTGGGGGTTACCTTAAGCGACAAGATGCTTATGGACGAACAGAGCGATACGATCTCCATCTCGGGGGCCATGTCCTTTGGGCCGTTTGAGGTGTCTGTGCCTGTCAAAGCCCCTATGCAGATTTTAGTCACCCAGGAGAATATGAATCAGGATGTCTCTCTCACGGGACGGTTAGCCTCTATTCTCTATTTATGGGGATCCGCACTTGATCTGGACAATAAAAAGCTTGAGGACCTAAAACTGAGAAAGACAATATTGTTTAATTCGAGTAAAAAAAGCTGGTCTCTTCCCTTTAAGGGCGGGCCTTTATCTCCCAATGATGTGAAACAGCCTTCGGATGGCACTTACGGTTCGTATCCTCTGGCTGTTTTATTGGAAGGGCAGTTCCCGGATGCCTTTCAGGGGCAGGATATGCCGGCCTGGCCCAAGGAAGGGGCAGAGACGGTTGATTCGTCCGTGGAACAAGAGACAGAGAAAACCCCAACGCTTACGCCGAGGCCCGGCAAGCTCTTGGTGGCGGGATGCTCTCAGATGTTTCAGGAAGACATTATCAAAAACGGCGGCATGTTGAATTTTTTCACGAATGCCGTGGATGCCCTGACGCTCGGCGGTGAACTCATCAATATTCGAAGCCATCAGGAGGTTGAGCGAAGGATACAGCCTTTGGGCAAGGTCCAGAAATTATGGTACCGCTTTATGACGATATTGGCGGTGCCTTGCGTCCTTATTGTGGTGGGAAGCATCCGCGCGATATGGCGCCGCAAAGAGAAAGAACAGTACTTAAAGTTATTACCTGCCGCAAAACTGTAAAAAATAATTATTCTGAGAGGGCAGTAGAAATGAAATTCAAAAACTTGATCATCCTTTTGGCCGTTTTTATTGTCCTTGTGGGCATTGTCTTTGTCAAAAAAGGTATGGAGCCGACCGTGCCGACAACAGAGGAAATGGCCGATATTATTACCTCTTCTTTGAATTTGGAGAATCTCAGTGAGGCGGTTTTTCGCTTCGGCCTGCCTGCCGGACAGGCAGGCACCACAGAAACAAAAGTCCATCTTATTAAAGAGGAAGGCCGATGGAAGGTGAAAAGCCTTTACGGCGTCTATGCCGATGAAAATGCCTTGACGGCGTTTCTTAACAAATTAAACGGCCTTGAAGGGGAGTTGCGCTCCAATGAGGCGGGTCTGCTGGCAGATTACGGTATTGCCGATGAGGCGGGTGTGCATATCGTTCTTAGCAGGGATGGGGTCGCCGTCGCCCATCTTGTCGTCGGGTCCAAGCGCTCCGGCTCGTCGGGGAATTTTATCCGTCCCAGAGACAAAAATGAGGTCTACGTGGTGGAGGAGGATCTCTTGGCGGAATTCGGCTTGTGGGGAGAGCCCAAGGCGGAGAATTTCAACACGGATAAATGGTTTGATAAACAGGTCGTCCGTTTTGAGCCAAAGGATGCGGTTGTCTTTAAAATTTCAGAGATCCGCCAGGGTGTTGAGAAAACATGGTTAGATTTGGAGCTCAAGACCGCCGATGACAAGACAAAATGGGAGTCTCATATTCCGTATACTTTCGGTTTAAGCGCTGCCAAGATAAAAAATCAGCTTCAAAATCTGCAGAACATACGCGTCTCCAAGGTGGTCGCCGCCGATACTCACGATGCCTTGGGGGATTCTTTCTGGAAAGTTGAATTAAAACTCGCAGAGGGAGGGCCCCTTACGCTTGTCCGGAGCAACAAAGACAAAGAGGGGTATAATTATTACGTGAAGATGGCCGATGACCATTGTTTCCTGGTTCCTGTTTCGACATTTGATAATTTTATAAAAAATAGCGGGGATATTCTGATTGCCAATCCTCTGGAGATAAAAGACGAGGGGATTGTTAAGGTCGAGATTCAGGATGTGGTGGCGAAAAAGAAGTTCAGCGCCGTGAGGGCTGTGAAGGTGTCGACGGGGATCGGGGAGACCCCGGGAGCCGAGACAGAGCAAGAGAAGAAAGAAGAATCAGTTTGGAAAACCTCTGGCGGCGAAGACATGGAAAAAGGCAAGGTGGAAGATATCATTCAGAAATTTAAGAATATGAATTTGTCGCTGGCCTTTACGGATGAGGTGCCGGCGAACAACGCCCTTATCGTGAAGCTCAGCGAAGGAGAGGAAACGAAAACTTATACTCTTGCCGAGAATAAGGCCATGGACGGCGGCAGGGACTGCCATTTTTTGAAGACAGGCAATGACCCCAGCGCTTATTGTTATTTGAAAAGCGATATCGGGAATTTCAAGAACGTTATCCCTTTCCCGCCATGAACCTTGGCCGCTGTCATTTGCCTTCCCATCGGCCGAAGATATTTCCTTTCCGCTTTTCTTTAAATTATGTTACAATGTCGCCTTATAATGCGACGCAGGCACGAACTCGAACTCATGGCGGATATAAGGCAGGTCAAGGCCTATGTCGAGGGTGATTTTGAAAAAGCACGCGATTTTTTTATGCGGCAGTTTCAGGAAAGTTTCGGCCAGGATATTTGCGGTTATGTCCTCGATTTAGGGTGCGGCCCGGGAAATATCGCTGTCCGGTTTGCGCGGACATTCCTTCGGTGTATCGTTCATGGCGTGGATGGGTCAGAGGCCATGTTGTCTTATGGGAAAAAAAATGTAGCCTCCAGCGAGGTTTCTGATCGCATCCAGCTTTTCAAAGGCATCTTGCCCCAATTATCTCTTCCTACAGACGAATATGATATCATTATTAGTAACAGTGTCCTGCATCATATGCGCCGTCCTGCGGCATTTTGGCAGACAATCAAACAGTACTCTCAGAAAGGGAGCCGTATTTTTGTGATGGATTTAATGCGCCCGAAGACAACTCAGGAAGCCAGGGCATTGGTGGCAAAATACTCGACGAGCGATTCGGATGTATTTAACCAAGATTTTTATAATTCTTTTTTAGCCGCTTTTGAGGTCAGAGAGATACATGACCAACTTAAGAAGGCTAAACTGGGTGGTCTTTCGGTTAGAGCCGTCAGTGACCGGCATTTATGCATAACCGGAACCATATCTGCATGAAGGAGAAAGGGGATTTTATGCGTATCGGTATTATCGTTTTAGGGATGGCACTCTTTTCGGGGACAAGTGTATCTGCGCAGGATGCGGTTAAGAGCACCCAGAAGGATCAAACAAAGATCGATGTTACCGTTTATAACAATAACCTTGGTCTTATCAAAGATACGCGGCGTATCGCCCTTCCTTCCGGCGAGGGAGAACTAAGGTTTATGGATGTGGCTTCCTATATTATGCCGGTGACAGTCCATGTGAAGTCCTTGAGTAACCCTGAAGCATTTCAGGTCATGGAACAGAACTATGAATACGATCTCATGAACTACGGTAAGCTCTTAGATAAATATGTGGGCAGGAAAATTAAGCTGATTGACTGGAACCAGTTTCAGGATCGCAAAGAGATTGTCGAGGCGGCGCTTATCAGCAATAATGACAATAATCCGGTTTTTAAGATTGATAACGAGATTTATTTGGGGCATCCAGGCTATAAAGTCTTGCCGGAACTGCCTGAGAACCTGATTGCCAAGCCTACCTTGATGTGGCTGTATGCCAATGAGGCTGACGAGCCCCACGAGATTGAGGTCTCCTATTTAACGAATAACATCTCGTGGGCCGCGGATTATGTTTTTGTCTTGAATCAAGAGGACACGGGCGGTGATTTATCCGGCTGGGTGACGATCGATAATAAAAGCGGGGCCGCTTATGAAAATGCGAAGCTGAAACTGGTCGCCGGCGAGGTGCAAAGAGTCCAGGCGCCGATGGGCCGGATGAATTATAAGCTTGGAATGGCAATGATGGCCGAGGCCAAGGCTCCTCAGTTTGCCGAAGAAGGATTCTTTGAATATCACATCTATGATTTGCAGAGAAAGACCACGATCAAGGATAAACAGACCAAGCAGATCAGTTTGCTGGAGGCCGCGGGCATCAAGGCCGAAAAAGAACTCCTTGTTTATGGCGTCCAAAGCTTCTTTACGCAGTATTACCGTCCTCAAAATCCCAAGCAGCCGGTCTCGGTGTATGTGAAGTTTAAGAATTCAGAAGAAAACCATCTGGGCATGCCGCTTCCGGCCGGGGTGCTGCGTCTTTACAAGGAAGATTCTCAAAAGAGTCTGCAGTTTGCGGGGGAAGACCGGATCGAGCATACCCCCAAAGACGAAGAGGTCAAGGTCAAGGTCGGCGAGGCCTTTGATGTGGTGGCGGAGCGCCGTCAGACCGATTTCAAACAATTGACGACCCAGCTTTATGAGACCGCCTGGGAGGTGACGCTGCGCAATCACAAAGAAGAGGACATCGTCGTCGGTATTATCGAGCCGCTGTATGGGAATTGGCAGGTTGTTGAGCGAAGCCACGCCTTTCAAAAACTCGATGCCTGGACGATCCGTTTCGATGTGCCTGTTTTAAAAGACGAGGAGGTTAAGGTTGCTTATAGGATACGGGTCGGTTTAGAATAAAAAATGGTTTGTTCTTGGGGATTTTTGTTATGGAGAAGAATCCGAAAATTTTGATTGTGGACGATGACAAAATCGTTCGGTTGATTTTATCCGAGACGCTCAGCCAGGGCGGCTTTACGAATATTATAGCCGCCACGAACGGCGTTGAGGCCCTTGCCATGATTAAGCAGCATAACCCGGATTTGGTGATTACCGACATGATGATGCCCGAGATGGACGGGTTTCAGTTGATTCAAGAGATTAAGAACGATGCTTCTTTCACAAATATTTTTATTATTGTTATAACCTCCCGCGAGGAGATGAAAGAATTGGTTGCCATAACGGGGGTCTCCTGTTTTATTACAAAACCGTTTAATAAAGAAAAGGTATTAGAAACAGTTCAAAGGGTTTTAAACGAAGTGAAGCCGGTGGAGGCCGCTGGTGCGGACACCTCTGTGCGGGAAACAGATCGCACGGATAAGACGAAATACAAGGCGGCGGATGTCTATAAGGGTGATCTGAGGGGCAAGAAAACATCCTCTGGCCCGGTGCCTTTGCATGAAAAAATCCGGAAGATTTTGGATGAGGGGAAATAACGTTGTCTCGCTTGATAGGAAAAACGGTCAATGAGAAGGAGGGGCATGAAATGGAAATAGCATCATGGGGCAAGAAGATTTCAAAAGAAATAAAAGGGAGTCTTGTCTTTCCCATTTGCGGGATTGTCTTAATGAGTTTTTCTTTTTCTCCGGCAATGAGTTTTGGAGAAGAGGAGATCCATTATACTTTTGGGAAGGCGGTGAAGGCGGCGGTTGATCAGATCACTTTAAGCGAAGCCGATTACGAGGGGGAAGAAGAAATCGAACGCGAAGTGATTTATATGATTAGCGCTGAGACTGTCTTTGAGAATTTTAAGTCCCTGGATGAGATTGCGGCGGACGAGGAGGTGGAGGTTTTCTACAAGGAAGAGAACGGCCAGAAAAAGGCCGTGACCGTTGCCAAGATGGATACGTATGAGTGGGATGAGGAGGAAGGATTGGATCTCGAAGCAGGGGAGACACAACAGCAATTACTGGAGAATAAAATTCCATGAAACATTTTTTTATCGAGGAATTATTGCCGAAGGCGGGCGGCAGTGTTTATAGGCTTACCCGTATGGCCGCCAGGCGGGCCTTGGAACTTTCCGAGGGAAGGCCTTCTTTAATGCGGAAGCCGTCTTCCGATAAGGTGACAACGATTGCCTTGGAAGAAATCGCCGAGGGGAGAATTGTGTATAACAAAGAAGCGTCTTCCGTCTCTTCCAAGGACTCCACTTCCCCTCGGGCCGTATTAATGAGGGGAAATCTCGCTTCTTCTCAGGAAAAGGCTTCTGTGTCGTAATATTGCGCTGGACAACGCAGCAGATGTGGTGTTGCTGGCCGGTCAATCGGCTGCCTCCCAGGACGGTTAAGAGGAGATCTTTATGTTAATCGATGCCCCCCTTTTCAAATGGGGGATCCTGCCTTTTTTGATATTCCTGGCGAGAGCATGCGATGTCTCCATGAGTACGGTCAGGATTATCCTTCTTTCCAAGGGCAAGCGCTATATCGCCTCCCTCATCGGATTTTTTGAGGTGCTTATCTGGCTCTTGGCCATCCGTCAGATATCATTGAATCTTACCAATGTCGTTTGTTATGTCGCCTACGCCGGCGGTTTCAGCATCGGGACTTTCGTGGGGATGCTGATTGAGGACAGGCTGGCTATCGGGACACAGGTCATCCGTGTCATCACAAAGAAAGAGGTTGCGGAATTGATCAATTATCTGAAAGCGGAAGGCTACGGCGTCACAAGCATGGAGGCTCAGGGCAGCACGGGCAAGGTGCATATGATTTTTACCATTATCAAGCGTTCGGATTTGATGAAGGTCTTAAATATCATCAAGCGGTTCAATCCAAAGGCGTTTTATACCATTGAAGACGTGCGATCCGTCAGCGAGGGTATCTTCCCCAATGAGTAGAATAGATGACGCCGAAACTGTATAGACAGATAAAGAAAGCGGGGTTTCCCCGTAAGGTGTTAACGCCGACCCTGGAGCGAAAATCTAAGGTCGTCAAGATCAGTGTCATGGATTGGACGGCCGACTCCTTCCAGGAAAAAGAGGCGCAGACAATTGAGGAGTGCTTCCCCTTACGCGGCAAAGAGGGCGTGACATGGATTAACATTGACGGATGCGATGAGGACGTCATCCAGAAAATTGACACCCATTTAGGCATACATCCCTTGGTTTTGGAGGATATCATCGATACCCATCAGCGGCCCAAGGCGGAGGATCACGGAGACCATGTCTTTCTGGTGCTGCGGATGATTTATTTTAACGGGGACGGCAGCGATATTTTTTCGGAGCAGGTGAGTTTACTGTGGGGGGAGAATTTTGTTATTTCTTTTCAGGAACAGGAACGGCCCGGCGATGTCTTTGACGGCGTGCGCGAGCGCCTTCGCAGCGCCAAGGGACGCATCCGTAAAGAGGGCGCCGATTACCTGGCTTATTCCCTGATAGATGAGATTGCCGATTATTACTTTGTTATCCTGGAGAGGCTGGGGGATCGCATTGATTCGCTGGAGGCGGAATTGATGAGCGGCATCCGCCGGGAGATGCCGGTTGAGATTCACAGACTGAAAAAGAATATGATCTTCCTGCATAGGCAGATGTGGCCATTAAGGGATGTGATTAACAGCCTCCTGAGGGATGAGCCGCGTTTAGTGACGAAAACCACCCAGATATATCTGCGCGACGTTTACGGCCATACGATCCAGATCAATGACACCATTGACGCCTTCCGGGAGTCTCTTTCGGCCATGCATGATGTGTATCTCTCCAGCGTCAGCAACCGCATGAATGAGGTGATGAAGGTGTTGACGATGTTTTCCGCTTTTTTTATTCCCCTCACCTTTCTAGCGGGTATTTACGGCATGAACTTCGAGTATATGCCGGAATTGAAGTGGCGGTACGGCTATTTTGCGCTTTTGTCTTTTATGGCCGCCCTCAGCGTCTTTATGCTTATTTATTTCAAAAGAAAGAAGTGGTTTTAGCGAGGGGCTATTTTTATGGGTATCCGCTGTTATGCCGTCTATAAGGCCGGGGAGAAATTAAGGGAATTTCGCTATGAGGAGCCTAAGCAGTTAGGGCCGATGGAGGCTGTTATTAAGATTTCCCACTGCGGAATTTGCCACAGCGATATTCATCTTATTGATAATGACTGGCAGATCAGTCAATATCCCCTTGTGCCGGGGCATGAGATCGTCGGGACAGTTGAGCGCATCGGCCAGGATGTTAAAGATTTAAAGATCGGACAGCGTGCCGGGGTGGGCTGGCAGGCGGGAAGCTGTATGCGTTGTGAGTGGTGTTTAAGAGGCGAAGAGAACTTGTGCGCCGATGATGTGGCGACGGCCGTCGGGCACTACGGCGGATTTGCCGAGAAGGTGATGGTCGACAGCCGCTTCGCTTTTCCGATTCCGGAGGAGATAGATTCTCAAACGGCGGCCCCGCTTCTTTGCGGCGGGATAACCGTCTATTCGCCGTTGCGCCGGCTTGTCAAGGCAGCCGATAAGGTCGGGGTCATCGGGATAGGGGGCCTGGGGCATTTTGCCCTTCAATTCGCCCATGGCATGGGATGTGAGGTCACGGCTTTTTCGCATACGCCGGATAAGGTCCAAGAGGCCAAGCAGTTGGGAGCGGATTATTTCGTAAGCAGTACAGATAAATCGTGGCTGGAAAAGTTGAAACGCCGTTTTGATTTTCTCTTGACGACCGTAAATGTCAATCTGGACTGGGCGATGTATCTGAGTATGCTCAGACCCAACGGCCGGCTCATTGTCGTCGGGGCTGTCCCTGAGCCGCTGGAAGTCCCTGCCGGCGCTATCATCTCGGGGCAGAAGGGGGTGATCGCCAGCGTGATCGGAAGCCCGTCCTTAATCAGGGATATGCTTGCCTTTGTTGCCCGCCATAATATCCGGGCCCAAACAGAGGTGCTTCCTTTAAAGGAGGTCAACACGGCTGTCGAGAAAGTTCGGCAGGGGAAGGCCCGTTACCGGATGGTGCTGCAGGTGAACTAAAACCGGCTGAGAACATTTGGGGGGATACTGAAATGGGTGGGGATCAAAAGAAGATTTTAATTGTTGATGATGACGAGGCCATGGCCAAGGCGATCAAGCGGACGTTGAGCCTAGAGAATAAATACGATCTTAAGGTGGCCTACGACGGTCTTGAGGCCGTGCAATATTTCATGGAAGGCAAACCCGATTTGGTGATCTTGGACTTACGGATGCCGCGGGTGGACGGCTATAAATTGTGCACAGCTATTCGTAATGACCCAGACAATAAGGGAGTTAAGATCCTGGTTGTTTCGGCCGTTATCAATGCGGCGAATCAAGGGGAGATCAAAAGAATGGGCGTTGAGGATACGCTGCAGAAGCCGTTTGATAATAATGTGCTGAAGGCCAAGGTTGAGCAGTTGATAGGATGAATATGCCTCTACAGCGGGATAAAAAAGATATCCGCACAAGAGCCGTTCACACGGGTGTCTACAAAGATGCCAGTTACAATTCCGTTACAACCCCGATTTATCCCACATCTACGTTTTATTTCGATGCCTTGAGAAAGAATAAGGGCTATGATTATACCCGAAGCGGCAATCCGACCCGGACAGCCCTTGAGGAAAACATCGCCTCTTTAGAAGGCGGTGTGGGGGCCTCGGCCACGGCCACCGGCATGGCGGCTATAACGACCGCCCTGTTTTTTTTAAAGCCGGGGGATCATGTGATTACCGGTGATGATATCTACGGCGGGACCTACCGGCTCTTTGACCAGGTTTTTTCCTCTTGGGGAATTGATTTCCATTTTGTCCATATGCGCGATCCGAACACACTTCGCAAGGCCTTGACGAAAAAAACAAAGATGGTCTGGATTGAGACGCCCTCCAACCCGCTTTTAAACATTGTGGATTTGGAGGCGGTTATTGCTCTTGCCCGCAAGAAAGATATTTTGACGGTTGTTGATAACACGTTTCTCTCGCCGTATTTTCAAAAGCCCTTTGAATTCGGAGCGGACATGGTGATGCATTCAACGACCAAATATCTGAACGGTCACAGCGATGTCGTGGGCGGCGCCCTTGTTTACGGGAACAAGGAGCTGGAGAGAAAAGGGCGCTTTCTCATTAACGCCCTCGGCGTCTCGCAGGCCCCCTTTGATGCCTGGCTGGTTTTACGCGGGGTGAAGACCCTGGCTCAGCGCATGGAAGCCCATCAGGCCAATGCCAGGACAATTGCCCAATTCTTAGAGAAACATAAATCTGTCAAGAAGGTCTATTATCCAGGACTCCAGAGTCATCCTCAGTACGCCCTCATTAAAAAGCAGATGACAGGTTTCGGCGGGATAGTATCGTTTGAGCTGGATACGCAGAACGTCCCGCTGGATGCGTTCTTCCGCAAGTTAAAATATTTTTCTTTGGCCGAATCGTTAGGCGGGGTGGAATCTCTCGTCGAACACCCTTATTCGATGAGCCATGCCTCCATGGGGAAGGCGGCTTTAAAGACCTCCGGTATTACCCCGGAGACAATCCGCATCTCGGCCGGTATCGAAGGTGTGCAGGATTTGATTAACGATCTTGATCATGCTCTTTGTGGATAAACCCAATCCCTTCCTGGATGACCCTGATGTCCGTTTAATGCTTGAGGTGCAAGGGGGCAATAATCGTTCCTTTGAGACCCTCATGCACAAATATTATCCCCGTCTTTTCAATTTTATCTTTCGGTTTGTCGGCCGCCGGGAAATCGCTGAGGATTTAACCCAGGAGGTTTTTCTGAAGGTCTACCATGCGGCGTCGCGGTATCGGCCAAAATCCAAGTTTCAGACATGGATTTATACCATCGCAAAGAATATCAGCCTTAATGAGCTGAGGCATCATAAAAAAATAGCTGTTTCCCTCGATGATCCTTTTGTATCCGATGACGGCCCGATGGAGAGACAAATAGAGGATACAGCGGCCCCGCGGGCGGATGAACAGATATTGCGCGAGGAGGCCGCGGCGGCGGTGCGGGAGGCCATTGACTCTTTGCCGCAGAACCAGCGTATGGCCGTGATTTTGCGCCGGTACGAACAGTTTTCCTATGAGGAGATTGCTCAGACCATGCGCCTATCGGTTAAGGCGGTCAAATCGCTTCTGAGCCGGGCCAAAGAGAACCTTAAAAATAAATTAACGCCCGCCGAAACTTTTGAATAGGCGATGTGTTATAAATGTGGGAGGGACAAAAATGCGCTGTGTTGAGATAAAAAAACTCATCCCTGTTTATTTAGACGGTGAATCGGACCCGCAAGAGACCATGGCCGTTAAAGAGCATCTGGCGTCCTGCGCGGCCTGCCAGAAGGAACTCCATGCCCTGGAACGCTCGTGGAAGATGCTGGGAGAGTGGCAAAACATTGAGCCGTCCCCCGGCTATGTCTCCCGCTTTTGGACTAGGGTTTCCCTTCAGCGGCCATGGAGGGAAAGGGTCGCGCGGGGGATCCAGGAATCACTTGAGGGCTTGCGCAGGAAACGCTTAGCGCCTGTCTTCGCCGCGGTTTGCGTCCTGGTTTTTACCGGGATTTTTTCTTTGCGCAATTACTGGCAGATGCGGGAGGCGCAGGATCTGGCCGCCAACTTGAACCAGGAGGAACTGGAGATGGTCTTCGACCATCCTTCTCTGGGGGCGGCCGAAGACATCGAGCTGGCCGAAAATTTTGACATTATTCAGGACATAGATTTTTTTGAGGATCTGGAAGTGATCGAGAACGCGGATAGTTTGGAGCTCATATGAGAACGTTGTTCATGGCCGGTATTTTGGTCTTGATATGGACAGCGCCCCTTGCGGCGGACGTGGTTACTGACTCCGCTCAAGAAGCGGAGGGAATTTCCGAAGAGGACGCGGAGGTTATCACGAATCTGGAATTTCTAGAGAGTCTGGAGTTCTTGGAGGAAAATGCGGTTTTTTTGGATGACTATGAGGTCTTAGATGAATGGGAGGTGAGTGGAAATGAACAATAAACGACGCCGATTGTATATATTTTCTTTTGTTCTGATTGCTGTGTTGGCTTGCGGCATCGCTTATACGGCGCAAGACCAAGCGCAGACAACACCCATGCCGTCACAACAACAAAAAGCCGTTCAGGAAGGTGTTGGTGAGGGCGGAGAAGTTTCTCCGCAGGCCCGCCGCCGGTGGCAACAACTACCCCCTGAACAGAAACAGAAGTTAAGGAAGCGATTAGAGCGATGGAGAAATCTGGACCCGGCCCAGAAAGCTGAAATCAAGCAGAGATTTCAGCGGTATCAACAGCTGCCTCCCGAATTAAAAAAGAAAGTACGTCAGAATTGGGGAAGGATTAGGAATTTGCCGCCGAACAGGCGTCAGGAGATTGTTGAAAAGTATAAAAGATGGCAGCAGCTTCCGCCTGAGAAAAAGCAGTTGATCCGGGAGCGGTATAAGCGTTTCAGGGGATTGCCCCCTGAACAAAGACAGCAGCTAAGGGAACGAAGGGAAAAATGGCAGAATCTTGCGCCGGAACGAAAGCAGGAATTAAGGGAAGAGTTTAGGCAAAGAACAAATGAACGTCGGGGAGGCCGGTTTCTTAAAGAGCCTCCTGTACAGGCGCGGCGTCCTTTGGAAGAAAACAGGCCGCGTCCCGCGGCGGGCCGTCAAGGGCGAGCCTCGCCTTCGGCGGGTGGCGGGGAGATTTCTGACGTGCGTCAGAAATCGGGCGGCCCCGGCCCGGGGCCAATTTACCGCAAACGAGGCAGTCGGTAAAATTTCTGCGAAACTTTTGGACAAACACTGTGTTTAATGGGATAGATATGACCAAGCGTACAAAACATGCGGCAAGATTGGAAAGGGAGGGTAAAACCATGAAGAGATTATTCCTTGTTTTAGCGTTCGGCATCTGGATGGTGCCGGTCGCGGGGGCGCAGGAAGGCGGCGGAATCTCCACCGCCATCGAAAAGCGTACCGAACGCATCGAGGCATTTGAGGAGAAGCATCCCGGCGCGGCGCAGGTTATCGAAACCAGGCAGGAAAGGCTGGAGGAATTCAAGGAAAGACACGCCGGCGCAACCGGGGAAGGGATCATAGAGAAGTATGATGACTATTATGACAGGAGTAAATTTGACACACTGGCCGGCGATGACGGGCTTTTAACAGAAGAGGATTGGACGAATAACCGCACACAGCGAGAGGCCCAGGCCTTTGGGGATGAGCGCTGGGACAGGGCTGTCATGTTTGATGCCGACGGCGACGGCGCCCTGGATTTGGACGAGGCCAAGGCCTACAAACAGGCTGAGAAGCAGAAGCTTATTGAACATAAGGGAGAGCTTCCGTATCTTTATAAAGACCACAAATGGCTTGAGGAACATCCCGGCATTGCCCAAAAGCTAATCGCCAACCGTCAATGGCTTAAGGAGCATCCCGGCGTGGCTCAAGAAGTTTACGGAAATCGCGAGTGGCTGGGTCAACATCCTGGTGTCGCTAAAGAGGTTTTCAAAAATCGGGAGTTTTTGGAGAACCATCCTGATGTGGCGAAAAAACTTTATGAAAAACGGGAGTGGCTTAATCAGCATCCGGAGGTGGCGCAAGAGGCGTACAAACATCGCAAGTTTTTAGAGGAGCATCCTGGAGTGAATCCGCCGGGGCCTGTTGGAGGCCCAGGGACTGGCCCGCATTTTAAGGATCGTGTTGAGGATGTGCGTGACCGCAGGGAAGATTATCGCGACCGGCGGGAAGATGTCCATGACCGGCGCGAAGACGTCCGCGACCATCGGGAGGATGTGTGGGACAAACGCGAAGATGTCCGCGACCGCCGTGAAGATATTCTGGACGCACGGGAAGATGTCTGGGACAGTCAGCATGAAGGCGGCCGTAAGGATAAACTCGAAGATATCCGTGACGCGAGGGAGGACGTTTGGGATCAAAGAGAAGATGTTCGTGACCGGCGTGAGGATGTGCGTGATCGCAGAGAAGATGTTCGGGATCGACGGGAAAATGTTATTGATCGCCAGGAGGATGTGCGCGATCGCAGAGAAGATGTCCGTGACCGCATTCAGCCGGCTCTACCCCCTAAGGTGCTCAAAGATGCCGCCCAGCATCCCGATGCTGCCAGAAAGGTTTACCGTGCGGCCCAGGAACATCCTGGTGCGGCAAAACAACTCTATAAGGATGCCCAGAAACATCCTGATGCGGCGAAGAAAGTTTACCGGGCCGCCGAGAGGCATCCTGGAGCGGCAAAGAAAGCCTACCGAGCGGCGGAGAATCATCCCGCCGCTGCCAAAAAGGCTTATCGCGCGGCCCAGGAACATCCTGGTGCGGCGAAGAAAGTTTATCGGGCCGCCGAGAGGCATCCTGGAGCTGCAAAGAAAGCTTATGGCGCCGCTAAGAGAAATCCGCAAAAGGGTGGGTCTGCCTCAGGAGCCATGAAAAGAAGAAGATGACATTATTGCGGGGATGACGTAGCAAGGCCTTAGTCCTTTCTGGATTAAGGCCTTGCTATTTCATTGCGTCAGAGAAAGTTTTGATCTAATACAAACGCAATAAGCAATGTGCCATTGCGAGCGACCAACGGGAGCGAAGCAATCCCAACGTCGACGGATGAGATTGCTTCGGCCTAACGGCCTCGCAATGACGCCATCCCTAGGCCTGCCACTTTTTTGACAATGCACTAGAAAAAGCTGTAATTTTTGTTAAGATAACTCCTATGCACAGACGCGGACTAAGTTTGATTTTTCCTGCAGTAGGCGTTTGTATTTTTTTCTTTCACGGGAATGCGGCCTGGGCGGCGTTAGCCGACATTGAAACGGCGATCCTCAAAGAGGATTATGCCCAAGCCCAAGAATTCGCCCAACAGGGACTTTCCCATAAGCCTCAGAAGGCCGTTGCGCAGAAAGTCCGCTATTATTTGGGATTAAGCCAATTGAAATTAGGGAACTACAAGGAAGCCCGGGCCTCATTCCAAGGGGCGGGAAAAAACGGGATTGACCCGCAGTTGCGGGATAAGGTGTCTCTGGGATTGCTTGATACCTATTATCTGGAGGAAAAATATAAGGAGGCTTATGGCGTGGCCCAAGAGTTTCTACGGCAGACTCCGCGGCCGGAAGCGATGAGCTTAGTGTATTTAAAACTAGCGAGGGTTAATTTAAAACTTGCCCAATGGGAAGATGCCCGCGATTGTCTGGAGAAAATTATCCGCACTTTCCCTAACAGTTTGGAGGTTTTTACAGCCAGACAACTGCTCGAAGAGAAACAATACTTTGCTGTGCAGGTGGGCTCTTTCTCGGAGCGCGAGAAGGCAGAGGCCTTGGCGGCCGAGTTAAAACGAAAAGGAGAGTACGCTTATATTGTGGAAACCATGGATTCCCGCGATCGCAGGTTCTATCGTGTGCGGGTTGGTCAGCTGGCCATTTTGAAAGAGGCGCAAAAACTGAAGATTAAGTTAGCCCAATTAGGGTATCCTACCCAGATTTACCCGTAGTTTCATAATGGGTGTAAATTCTCAGAAAATTATCTTTATCGTCGGGCCGACAGCGGTCGGTAAATCCGAGACGGCCTGCCTTTTAGCCCAGCGCATGCAAGGGGAAATCGTCTCCTGCGACTCCATGCAGGTTTACAAAGAAATCAATATTGCCACGAATAAACCATCGGATGAAATGCTGCGCGCTGTCCCTCATCATCTGATTAATATTGTCTCTGTGCGGGATGAATTTGATGCGGCGCGGTTTGCCGCTTTGGCCATGGAGGCCATTCAGGCGGTCCATGCCCGCCGTCATATCCCTATTGTTGTCGGAGGAAGCGGTCTTTATATGCAGATTCTTCTAGACGGGATTTTTCCGGACGGTCCTAAAAACAGCCTTTTGCGGGAGGGGCTTAAAGCCGAGGCGCAGATGCACGGTCCTCATTACCTTTATGATAGGCTCAAAAAGGCGGATCCTAAGACCGCGGATAAAATCCATCCCCGGGATCTAAGGCGCGTCATCCGTGCCTTGGAGGTGTGGATTTTGCGCCGCCAGCCTATTTCCAGTCTCCAGAAAAACCGTGAGGGGATTTGGGGGAAATATGATATAAAGATCGTGGCCTTGAGCATGGAGAGGCAAAGATTGCATGAAAGAATCAATGAGCGGGTGGATAAGATGTTTTGTGACGGGATTGTGCAGGAGATTAACGGCCTGGGACATTTAACGCTCAGCCTGACGGCTGAACGGATTATCGGCATTCGGGAAATTCGGGGTTATTTAAACGGGGAATATGATGAAAATCAGGCAAGGCATTTGATTAAGCTGAATACCCGCCGGTTTGCCAAACGCCAGCTTACGTGGTTTCGCAGAGAAAAGAGATTGCAATGGATTATGATTGAGAAGAATGATACGGTGGCAGGTGTGGCGGAGAGAATCATAGCCGTTATCGGGAGGGATGATGTCTTACGAGAATAAAAGAGAAAAAGAGAAAGTCCTCCTGGTTATTGTTGATTTTAAAAAGGAGCGTGAGCGCTGGAGCGCCCAGGATGTCCTTGAGGAAATGGAGGAGCTTATCGCCGGCTGCGGCGGCGAGGTGGTTGAGCGTATTATTTGTCATGTGGACAAGCCTACTGCCGGGTATCTTATCGGGGAAGGGCGGGTCAGAGATATCGCGCAAGTCGTTGGGGCGAAGGGGGTTGATACGGTCATTTTTAGCCAAGATCTGAAGGGAAGCCAGCAGAGGAATCTGGAGGAGACCATCAAAGCCAAGACAATTGATCGCACGCAGATTATTCTTGATATTTTTGCCAAGCATGCCACCAGCCAAGAGGGGAAAATGCAGGTGGAATTAGCCCAGTTGGAGTATCTGATGCCGCGTCTGGTGGGGAAAGGGATTCAATTATCCCAGCTTGGCGGCGGCATCGGAACCTCAGGCCCGGGGGAAACAAAGCTGGAGATAGACCGGCGCCGTATCGACCAGCGCATCGTTAATCTGCGGCGGGATCTCGATGAGGTGGCGGCCAGCCGTGCCCTCAAACGCAAACACCGCAGAGACAAAGGAGTCCCGGCCGTTTCTCTCGTCGGATATACCAACGTGGGGAAATCAACGCTGTTGAATGCCCTTACTCAGGCCGATCAGCCCGTCTACGACGGTTTATTTACGACCCTGGATTCGCTCTCCCGGCAGTTGACTCTGCCGAATCATCAAAGGATTATTCTCTCTGACACCGTGGGATTTATGCATGAACTGCCCCACCGCCTGATTGAGGCGTTTAAGGCCACCCTCGAAGAGGTCAAGGAGGCTGATTTATTGCTGCATGTGGTTGATGTCAGTCATCCCCGTTTTCGTCAGCTTCAGGAGTCGGTGGTGGATGTCCTCAAGGATCTGCAGGCCTACGACAAGCCGACGATCCTGGTTTTCAATAAAATCGATAAATTGGAAGACAGGCATTGGCTTAAACAATTTAAGGATAACCAGGAGCATGGGGTCTGTATTTCGGCAAAGACGGGGGAAAATATCTCTCTTCTTTTGGACGAGATGAGCCGGATGCTCTCGTGTCTGGTCACGGAGGTTGAGGTCGAGGTGCCGATAAACCGTATGGATTTGGTCAGCCTTGCCCATGAGGAGGGTGAGGTGTATTCGATTAAATATTACGCTAAGACCATCCATATCCGCGCGATGGTGCCGACACGGATTGCTGGAAAATTCTACAAATACGATATTCGTAACACCATAACGTAATAAAATGATTTGGATTATCCTTGTTGTTATTGTCTTATTGGCCGGGATTATTTTATTAAGCGGGAGTTCTTCCCCTAAGAAACAAACGCGGGAACAATTTTTGCGCTCTTTGGCAAAATTTGTAGAGGGGGACCTTCGGGCTATTGAGGGAGAGCCGGATGCTTATGGCATTCGTTTCATATTTGAAGGACAATCCTTTATGTATGAGGATGTGTCTGACCGGGGGTTTGCTCGCCCCCTCTTCCGACAGGAGGGGGTCTATAAGGCCTATTTAAAGACCAAAACAGCTGGCCATTTTACGTTGAGTTTTACGGAAGAGCCGCGATCAACGACTTTTGTTCGCTCAGACGTCATCATCGCCTCTAAAATCCCTGATGAGCCGACGCCCCAGGAGACGCGTGTCCATGTGCCTCCTAAGCTCAAAGGTCTTAATATCCATACGAACGATGTCCAGCGTGCCAACACCCTTTTGGAGAATGATAAGGTCGTCTCTATTTTTTCACAACTGAAGAACATCGATGCCCGCGGTTGTCCCTCTATGCCCCTTCGGATTGTCGATGGTGAGGTTATATTGGAGTTTTATTCTTCCATGCAGAAGAACCCCAGTCGGGCTGCCCTCATGCGTCATATATCTTCTATGGAAAATTATTTGGAAAAATTTTTAAGGATTGTGAAGCTGCTGCAGGATGAGCGGTCCTAACATCTTGGGGGTAATGAGGTTTTGTTTTGTGGAAATGAATTTAGAAATGAAATTTTTTATTGACAACAATGATGTTTTTGTTACAATGACGCCTTAGCATTCTATTATAGAGAGTGCTAATCTGACCTGATTGCTCGAATAGGGTTATCATTATGACACCGCGAAAAACAGATCTTAAAGAGAGAAAAGAGAAGATTCTTACCATTACGGTGGACCAATACATCCGAACCGTATCACCGGTGAGTTCCGCATTTATCGCCAAAGAATACGGTCTTGACTTAAGTCCGGCAACGATCCGTCATGTCCTGGCCGAATTGGAAGAGGAGGGATATCTCACTCATCCGCATACATCCTCCGGGCGTGTGCCGACGCAGAATGGATACCGCTATTACGTGGACTATCTCATGGATGAAATCCATCTTCTTGAAGAGGAAAAAAATCGTATCCGGGCCGAGTATGAACGTGAGTACGCCGAGCTGGATGTCCTTCTTGAGAAGACCTCACGCGTTTTATCTCAGATGACCCATTATACAACCTTCGTTTCTGTTGATGGCTTGGACAATAAGGTTTTCTGCCAGGGGACAAGTTTTATCGTGGGGTATCCGGAATATCAGGACACCGATAAGATAAGGGCTATTCTGGCCGCCCTGGATGAGAAAGAACGGCTCTTGGAGATTATTAATAAAGAGCTGGTCCAGCGGATCGAAATTTTTATCGGTGATGAGATGGAGTGTGCGGATATAGATACGTGCTCTTTGGTGGTCTCCCGTTACAGGTCCAGACAGGGCGTGAGCGGCCGGATAGCGGTTTTGGGGCCGACACGCATGGATTACAAGAAGGTGGTTTCCGTCGTCGATTATTTTTCCGGTTTGATGGAAGATATCTTGTGATAGGGGATAGATAGTGCCTCCTAGCAGGGCATAGAGAGGCGTTTTAGGATCGTCCCGGGGCAGCGTCGCCGCGGGTTTGTCTTTTTATCTCAATGGAAAACAAGAATAAAACAGAGGGTGCCGCCAAGATCACCGGCAAGGAAACGCTGGCGGACGAAAAGGCGGCAGAAGCGGCGGGAAAATCCTCAGAGGGCAGGACGATCACGCTCACGGAGTCCGAGCATAAGAAATTGATCGAAGAAGCCGCTCAATACAAGGATAAATATGTTCGTTTGTACGCCGAGTTTGAAAATGCGCGTAAGCGCATGGAACGCGACAAACAGGAATTCGTCAAATACGCCAATGAAGGGCTGATTGCGGAGTTTCTCAATATCCTGGATAATCTGGAACGGTCGGTGGAAGCCGCCCAGGCCAAACACGAGGATTACGCGGCTTTCCTCAAAGGCGTTGAAATGATCATGGCGCAGATTCATGAGATGCTCAAGAAAAACAGCGTCAGGCCGATCGAGGTCAAGGGGCAGATGTTTGATCCGCATTGTCATGAGATTCTTCTGCAGGAAGAATCCGAGGGGGTTGAAGAAGGAACCATTCTCGAGGAGTTTCAAAGGGGATACACCTTAGGCGACCGGGTGATTCGGACGAGTAAGGTGAAAGTAGCTACGAATAAAGAGAAAAAAAAGAATTAGAGGTCACCAAGACACATGTGTCCTGGTGACCTTCTCCGACGCTCGGCTCAAGCCTCGGTCGGAGTCCCGACCGACATCAAAGATGGCGCGTCGGGAGTGACCTATGACATGAAGCAAGGAGGACAAAATGGCAAAAGCAATAGGCATTGATTTGGGAACATCCAATTCCGCGGCGGCGGTCATGGAGGGGGGGCGTCCGACGATTATCCCTTCGGCGGAAGGGGCTGGGGTTTCCTCTGGCAAGGCATTCCCTTCTTTTGTGGCATTCACCAAAGACGGGCAACGATTGGTGGGAGAGCCGGCCCGCCGTCAGGCACCGATGAATTCCGAAGGAACGATCTATGCCGCCAAGAGGAAGATGGGGACGGACCACAAATATCATGTCGGCGGCAAGGAATTCACCCCGCAGCAGATCAGCTCCTTCATCCTTCAGAAGATCAAGGCGGATGCCGAGAAATATCTTGGCGAACCCGTCGAAGAAGCCGTGATCACAGTCCCCGCTTATTTTAATGACAATCAAAGGCAGGCCACCAAAGATGCCGGCGAGATTGCGGGCTTGAAGGTGCTTCGGATCATCAATGAGCCGACCGCGGCGTGTCTGGCGTATGGACTGGACAAGGCCGGCAAGGAACAGAAGATCATGGTTTTTGATTTTGGCGGCGGGACCCTCGATGTGACGATCCTTGAGATGGGATGGGATGAGGGACACAAGGCCGCCACCTTTGAGGTCATATCCACCAGCGGAGACAATGAGCTCGGCGGAACGGATATGGATAACATTTTGATCAATCACATTTGTGAGGAGTTTAAGAAGGACGCGGGGATTGATCTCAAGAAAGATAAAATGGCCTTTCAGCGCCTGCGCGAGGCCGCGGAGAAGGCGAAGGTGGAGCTTTCCAGCACTGTCTCGACAGATATCAATCTTCCGTTTATTACGGCGGACTCCAACGGCCCCAAACATCTGACCCTTACTATCAATCGCGCCAAGCTGGAAAGCCTGGTGTCTCCTCTTATTGACCGTTGCCACGGCCCCATTCGTCAGGCCGTTAAAGACGCCTCGGCTAAGATGGGCGAAGATGTCAAGGTTGACCGCGTCATTCTCGTGGGCGGCCCCACGCGTATGCCTTGTGTTCAGGCCTTTGTCGAGAAAGAGATTGGCCGTAAAATTGAAGGCGGGATAGACCCTATGGAATGTGTGGCCCTGGGGGCGGCCATTCAGAGCGGGATTATCCGGGGAGAGGCCAAAGAAGTCCTTCTTTTGGACGTGACACCGTTGACTCTGGGGATCGAGACCTTGGGGGGCGTCTTTACAAAACTCATTGAGCGCAACACAACCATTCCTACGCGCAAGAGTCAGGTCTTCTCGACGGCCGATGATAATCAGCCCGCGGTGACTATCCGCGTCCTTCAGGGGGAGCGCCCCATGGCAGATGATAACGTCGAGCTGGGGCGTTTTGACCTGGTGGGGATTCCGCCGGCCCCGCGCGGTATCCCGCAAATCGAGGTTACCTTCAATATCGATACGGACGGCATCGTTCATGTTGCAGCAAAGGACAAGGGGACAGGGAAAGAACAGTCGATTCGTATTACCGCCCCGACCAAGCTCTCGGATGCAGAGATCCAGAAGATGGTCAAAGAGGCCGAGCAATATGCCGATCAGGATAAGAAGCGTAAAGAGAAGGTCGAATTGGTCAATCAGGCCAATGTGATTGTTTATGCGACCGAGAAATCCATCCGCGATTACGGAGATAAGATCTCGGCTGACGACAAGTCCAATATCGAAAGAGAGCTGAATAATCTGAAAGAAGCGATTAAATCCGGCGATGAGGGAAAGATCAAAGGGGCCATGGACTCGCTTCAGAAGGCAAGTCATAAATTGGCCGAAGAGGTTTACAAGGCCACAGCGGCGCAGCAGACAGCCGGAGCAAAAGGCGGGGGCGGTCCTGAGGGGGGGCAGCACAAGACACATGGACATCATGCCCAGCAGGAGGGTCCCCAGGGTGCCTCTAATGAAGATATTATCGACGCCGATTTCGAAGCGGAAGACGACAATAAAGATAAAAAATAAGAAATAAAAGATAAAAAACAGAAAGCAGAGCGGGGAATTTTGTAAAAACCGTTATTTTTAAAAGAGAGGCAAGAGACAAATAAGTCGCTTGCCTCTTTGCGTCTTAATCTCCGGCAGAATCCATGAAGAAAGATTATTACGAAATACTGGGCGTCCCCAAGGATGCCGCGCCGCAGCAAATCAAGAAGGCGTATCGTTCCCTGGCGTTGAAGTTCCATCCGGACCGCGTCCCCCCAGAGGAAAAGGCCGAGGCGGAACAGAGATTTAAGGAAATTTCCGAGGCCTACGGCGTTTTGTCCGACGCCAAGAAGCGGTCCATGTATGATCAATACGGTCATGCCGGCATCGATCAGCAGTATACGACAGAGGATATCTTCCGAGGGGCCGACTTCAGCGGCATCTTTGAGGATTTAGGATTGGGGGATATCTTCGGCCAGTTCTTCGGCGATGCAGGGTTTGATATTTTTGGAGGGGCCAGCCGCCGGAGCCGGCGGCCACGGCGGGGCCATGATATCCAGTATGAGGTTGAGGTGACTTTAGAAGAGGCCTTCGCGGGAGTTGCCAAAAAGATAAAAATCCCCCGTCATGAGCACTGCGCGTCGTGTGAGGGGTCGGGGGCCAAGCCAGGAACGAAACCTAAGACCTGCAGCACTTGCGGCGGCCGCGGTCAGGTGGTGATGTCCAGCGGATTTTTCAGGATGCAGCAAACATGTTCAGCCTGCGGCGGGGCAGGACAGATTATTACGGAGTTTTGCCCCCAATGTCACGGTAAAGGGGTCGTGCGTGTGACGCGAAAGATTGACGTGACTATCCCGCCGGGTGTGGACAATAACACACGCCTAAGGATCGCCGGAGAGGGAGAAATTGGCGGCGGCGGCGCCGGGGATCTCTATTTGTACATCCGGGTTCTGTCCCATTCTCTCTTTGAGCGCAATGAGGATGATATCTATATGCAGCTGTCGGTAAGTTTTGTCAAGGCGGCCTTGGGCGCGGAGGTGTCCGTCCCCACTCTCAACGATACCGTTAAAATGAAAATCCCGGCAGGTACGCCAAGTGGCAAGGTCTTTCGCCTGAAGGGCAAGGGCATGCCTGGTTTGCGTGGGGGGGTACCGGGTGATCAGTATGTAAAGGTGATGCTGGAGGTGCCTGAAAGATTGACTGCCGAACAGAGGCAGTTATTGGAGAAATTTGCTCAGATTAGCGGGGAGAAGGTCGACCCCCAGGCCAGTTCGATTGCCGAGAAAATAAAAAAAGTGTTTAAGTAAAAAGGAGACAAATTATGCCGACATACCAATACGAGTGTTCCGCCTGCGGCCATGCCTTTGAGACCTTTCAATCCATGACAGAGGGCAAGCTGAGGAAGTGCCCCCGGTGCGGGAAGTTCAAGCTCCATCGTCTGATAGGCGCCGGTGGCGGGATTATTTTTAAAGGAAGCGGATTTTATGAGACCGATTATAAGAGAAAGCAGCCGTCTGAAAAAGACGCCCCGGTTGCGGCATCCCCCAAGGGAAGTCTGCCTGAATCCAAAGGCTGTTGCGCGGAGTGCAAGTGCGCCTCTTAATGGCCGGAAGAGGGGAGAAGGGGCCAAAATTTATTAAATTTTGGTTTCCCGTCATCCTTTATTCTGGTATTATCTTCCTTGTTTCTTCGATTCCCGATGTCCAAACCCCTTTGGGGGATGATTACTTCGACAAAATTTTGCATCTTTTGATATATTCTCCTTTTGGCTTTTTGTTAACAAGGGCTTTTTTAAGCGGATTCGGGACTGGCCAAGGCTCCCCGCCGCTCAAAGCCGGACGGGTTTTTTCGGAGAGAGGGGTTTCAATGGCGGTGGCATTCTGCGCCCTCCTCTATGGGATAAGTGATGAATACCATCAATCCTTTGTGCCGGGAAGAAACGTAAGCCCATGGGATGTTTTGGCTGATACGCTGGGCGGATGGGTAGGGGCATATATCTACTTTTTTCTGATGAAAAAGACACAAAACACGCTCTCAAGGTGAAAGTTCATGCTGAGCATTAAGCCGTTTAGGGCTGTCCATTACAATCCAGAAAAGATTAAGGATTTTAGGCAGGTCGTGTGCCCGCCTTACGATGTGATTTCTCCAGAGGAGCAGGATCATCTGCATGAGCTTAGCCCGTATAATTTTATACATATCCTCCTCGGGAAAGAGAGGCCAGGGGATGATAAGACAAACAATAAATATACGCGGGCGAAAAAGATATACCAGGATTGGCTGAACAGCGGCATTCTGGTCCAAGATGGGAAAGAGGCCATTTATTTCTGCAAGCAGGAGTATAAATCCCAGGGGCAGAAATACAGCCGTCTGGGGTTTATCTCCCTCATGGGATTGCAGGATGGGGCGGATTCCAGGGTTAAGCCCCATGAGAATACCCATGACTATGCGGTTGAGGACCGGCTCACGCTTTGGAGCAGCCTGAATGCGAACTTAAGCTGTATTTTCGTCTGCTATTCCGATCGGCAAAAGAAGATTGAGAAGATTTTCAATAAAAAAATTTTGGCGCAGAAACCAGCGGCGGATATCGTAGATAATAACGGGGCGGGACATAAATTGTGGCGCCTGGACGAAATGGATTTGATTAACGAGATCAACGAATCTATGGTAGACCAGCACCTTTTTATCGCGGACGGGCATCATCGTTACAGGGTGGCCCAGGAACTGCGCCGTAGCCGGCTGGCGCAGATGACGCAGAAGCCCACCGGCGAAGAGCCGTTTAATTATGTTATGACCTACTTTACGAATATCGATTCGAAGGATCTGCAGATTTTCCCGATGCACCGGATCGTCAAACATTTCCCTCTAAACTTTAGTCTGCTTGAGGAATTTTTCCGCATCGACAGAATACGCCACCGCGACGAATTGTTGGTCCCCTTGGCGCGGGCTGGGCAAAACGAGCACGCCTTCGGCCTTTATACCAGAGAGGGGGTGAAACTCCTGCGGCTGAAAAATAAACTGCTTGTGGATCAGTATATCCATGAGGGGTCACGGGACTATAAGCATTTGGATGCGACGATCTTAAGGTATTTTGTTTTTGACCGGATGGGGATAAAGTCGGAGGATATCATTTATACCAAAGACTACCCGGATGTCCTCAGTCAAGTGGATGCCGCACAGGCCGATGCGGGTTTTATTATGAATCCTGTCAAGATCTCTCAACTGAAAGCCATAGCCCTGAACGGAGAGAAAATGCCGCCCAAGACAACATATTTCTATCCGAAGGTTTTATCCGGCCTGACGGTTTATAAGATGGAATAATACAGGGTAACCCCTATACCCTGAACCCTGCACCCTAGATTATGGCTTTATTCGGACGAAAAAATTACACCCTCGTGACGGTTAAGAAGAAAGATATCCCCGTCGGGCTATGGACAAAGTGCCCCGAGTGCGAAGCGCCGACATACCGAAAAGAGCTGGGGAATAATCTCTATGTCTGCCCCAAATGCGGTTATCATTTTTCTATCTCCGCCCGTCAGAGAATCGATTGTTTTGCGGATGAAGGGACATTTGAAGAGACCGATGCCCGCCTGTCGTCCCTTGACCCTCTGGAATTTAAGGGGCCCAAGACATACAAGGAAAAGCTCGAGGCTGATCAGCAGGCCACAGGATTGAAGGATGCGGTTATTACGGGAACGGCAAAGCTGAAAGGCAAACCCATAGCTGTGGCTGTGACAGATTCCCGGTTTATCATGGGGTCTATGGGGGCCGTGGTGGGGGAGAAGATTACGCGGCTTGTGGAGTCGGCCACACAAAACCGTTTGCCTGCGATTATTATTTCGGGGTCAGGGGGCGGTGCCAGGATGTACGAGGGCGCCTATTCCCTCATGCAGATGGCCAAGACCTGTGCCGCCCTGTCACGGCATCATCAGGCAGGGCTCCTTTACATATCTTTTTTGACAAACCCGACCATGGCCGGCATTATGGCCTCTTTTGCCGGCATCGGTGATGTGATCCTTGCAGAACCCAAGGCACTGATCGGATTTACAGGGCCGCGGGTGATTGAACAGACGATCCGCCAGAAGCTCCCGGAAGGGTTTCAGCGATCTGAATTCCTCCTGGCTCACGGCCTCATTGATATGATTGTCGAGCGCAAACAAAGCCGCGATGTCATCGGCCAAATCCTGGAATATACGCGGAGGGAATAAAAAAGGCGTGACAGCCACGGCCAGCCCCAACAAATTCGTTGCATTTGGGGGTGTTCTTCTATAGAATGAAAACCATTAACCATTCCCCGTAAACTATTCACTATTTCAAAATGGCTCAAATCAGCGTCAGGAATGTGACAAAGGTTTATAAAGGCGGCGTCAAAGCCGTCGACGATGTCAATTTAGGTATCGAAAACAAGGAATTCATGGTGCTGGTGGGGCCTTCCGGATGCGGGAAGTCGACGACATTGCGCATGATTGCCGGACTGGAAGAGATTACGGATGGGAAAATCTGGATCGCGGACCGCCTGGTCAATGATGTCCCTGCCAAAGACAGGGACATCGCGATGGTCTTTCAGAACTACGCCCTTTATCCCCACATGACGGTTTTTGAAAATATGTCTTTTGGGTTGAGGCTGCGCAGATACCCCAAGCATGAGATTGTCCGCCGGGTGCAGGAGGCGACCGAAATTTTAGGCATCAAGCCCTTGCTGGAGAGACGGCCCCGGCAGCTTTCGGGCGGGGAGCGTCAGCGTGTGGCCCTGGGCCGGGCGATTGTCCGCAAGCCCCAGGCTTTTTTGTTCGATGAACCTTTAAGCAATCTGGATGCCAAATTGCGCGTCCAGATGCGCACCGAGATCCACAAGTTACGGTTAAGACTCCAGACGACGTTTGTTTATGTCACGCACGACCAGACAGAGGCCATGACGCTGGGGGACCGCATTGCGGTGATGAAAGACGGCAAGGTGCAGCAGTGTGCGGATCCGATAACGATTTATGACAAGCCCGCTAATAAGTTTGTCGCCAGTTTCATAGGTTCGCCGCCCATCAACTTGATGCAGGGGCGTATTATCAAAAAAGAGCGAAAATACTATTTCGAGGAAGGGAAGCTTCAGGTAAAACTTGTCGAAGATATGTATAAGGTCATGGGGCCTTATGAGGGCAAGGAAATCATTTTCGGTATCCGTGCGGAAGATATTTATGACAAATTATTCGTCTCGGAGGCCTCTGCGGACAATACCATCCGTGCCGCCTGTGAGGTCGTTGAACCGCTCGGTTCGGAGGTCTACTTGTATCTAAATTCGGGTAGACACACATTCATTGCACGCGTTGGAGCTCATAACAGACCGGAAGTCAATCGGGATATGGATCTCGTGTTCGATATGAGCAAGGTGCACTTCTTTGACCGAGAAACCGAAAAAACAATCATATAGTTCTGATTTTCTTCTCGCCGCTGTCCTGTTTGTTTTTCTCACCGGCTTTTTTGTCTATGCCGTTTTTGTGAATCCCGCCTTTTTTGTTTTTCTTTCCCTGGGACTATTAATCATCCTCCTTGATTTATTTTTTCTGCGTGCGCGCCTGAATGTCAAACAGTCCGAGATTAACCTGCAGATTCAGAACTTGGAAGAACGGCGCAATCTTATTGAAGCCGAGGTCCAAATAGAAAAAAAGGCGATCGCATCATTCGAGAAAAAAATCGTCAATTATGCCCGCCTGAAGGGGCTGACCGAGAGGATTGGGGTGTGCCTGTCTTTGGAAGAGACGTCCAAAACGCTTTCCGAGGAAGTCAACAGACTTTTCGGCGATCACGAAAGGACGGTCATCCTTTATCTTTTTCATTCCAAGACAGGGGATTTGGGGATTTCCGCCTCTCATAAGGGAGAGATGCGGGTCAATCTCAAATCCAAAAAAGGGGATCTCTTTGATCAGTGGGTAGTCAAGAGCATGCAGCCTTTGCTGATTGAAGATACAAAAAGCGATTATCGTTTTGACACGGATAAGATGCCGACGGAGGAATTCAGGCCTGTCCGTTCTCTGATAGGCGCCCCCTTGGTGGTCGGGCATAAGGCCTTGGGGATTTTGCGTGTTGACAGCCCCCGGGAGGGTGATTTGACGACGGAGGATCTGCGGTTTCTGACGACCATCGGCGATTTGGGCGCGGTCGCCATCGAAAACGCCCAGTTGTACGAACGCCTGGAGCAGCTCGCCATCAAAGACAGCCTGACCGGCTTATATCTGAGACGACACCTTTTGGAGCGCATGCCGGAGGAGATCAGCCGTCAGCTGCGGCAAGGAGGCCGGCTTTCCTTTTTAATGCTGGATTTGGATAATTTTAAACAGTATAACGATAAATTCGGGCATACCGCCGGGGATATTGTCCTGCGCACCGTCGGGATGCTCCTGGCGGATTTTTTCCCTCAGCCCGGCAGTCTGATCTGCCGTTATGGGGGCGAGGAATTCTCGGTTCTTCTTCCGGACTCTTCCAAACAGGAAGCACGGGAATTAGCCGAGCAGATAAGAAAAAAAATCGCCGAGCAGACTATTATTTTGCGGCGGGAAAGAACGCGGATTACCGTCTCTATTGGGGTGGCCTCTTGTCCGGAAGATGCCGCCAACCCCAAAGAGCTGATTCATCAAGCGGATCTGGCCCTTTATGGCGCCAAGGCTGAGGGACGCAACCGGGTGTGCGCGGCTTAAGGATGGGTAACCCATGATAGTGATATCTTCCATTATCGTTATGGCTTATGCGGGGCTTGTTATGTATTGTGCCCGCAAGGTATCCGTGGAGCAGGAGTTGAGGGCGCAGGAAAAGGTGTTTGAGGAAAGCGTCCATTCGCAAAAGTTAGCTAATAAGAAGGAATCGCTGTTTTTGGAGAAGATGCGCCTGGAGAACGAAACGCTTGAGATTTTTACTTTATATGAGCTTACGAAGGATATCACCAAGAGCCTCAGCGAACAGGAGGCCTTCGAGATTTTTAAGAATACATTGAGCCGTCATGGGACATTTGAGGAGTGTTTGTTGGTTCATCCCCTTTCTCATGAGATCAAAGATTACAAGAAGTCCGAAGACTATTTCGTATTTGTCCTTCAGGGCGAGAAGAAAAAGACGGGTTACCTGGTCATCAAAGGGCTCGCCGAGGCAAACAGGGAGAAGTTTATGATCTTGGGAAACCAGTTCGCCCTGGCCTTTCGGCGGGTCAAATTATATCAGGAGATAGAACGCATCGCGATTACCGACAGTCTGACCGAGATCTACACGCGGCGTTATGCGCTGGGGCGCCTCCAGGAGGAGATCCGGCGCTCCAAGATGCGCGGCAGCCCTTTGTCGTTTCTTATGATCGACGCGGATTTTTTCAAGGATTTTAACGATACATACGGTCATCTGACAGGGGACCAGATTTTGAGGGAAGTGGGGCGTCTTATTAGAGAGAATATCCGCGAGATAGATGTGGCCGGCCGTTATGGTGGTGAGGAATTCTGCGTGATCCTACCCGATACGGACAGGGAAGGGGCGCGTTTCGTTGCGGAGCGTATCCGTCAGGCGGCTGAAGGCGCATTGGTCAAGGCCTATGATACACAGGTCAAGGTTACGCTTAGTATCGGCGTTTCGACATATCCAGAGGATGGGCTGCATATGGAGGAATTGATTGATAAGTCCGACTGGGCACTTTACAGGGCTAAAAAGGAGGGGAGAAACCGGGTCTGCGCCTTTGGCGTCTATCGCGGGTAGGATATCTTTAAGGCTTGGGATTTCATACGGATTTTTCTCAATTCGGCTTGAATCATTGGATATAATCGTGTAAAATACCTTCCTTACTATTAAAATATTATTAAATATTCTATTTTCCTTTTTACCAATTATGGCAAAATATATTATTGGGGTTGATGTCGGAGGAACGAATATTAAGCTTGGACTGGTCGGCCCCTCTGGCCGAATCTTGGCCAAAACCAATTTATCGACAAAGGGTTATAACCATAGCAGGGCGAAGCTAATAGACGGCCTGGTTCACGCTATCCAGAAATTAGCGCAAGAGAATAAAATAGCCCGAAAGGATATTCTTGGCGTAGGAATAGGCCTGCCGGGGCTTGTGGATTTTCAACGCGGCGTTGTTATTTTTATGCCCAATATCCGCGGATGGCAAAACGTTCCGCTTAAAACCATCCTTCAAAAAAGGCTGCATGTCCCTGTCTTTATCGATAACGATGTCAATCTTATTACCTTGGGTGAATGGAAGTTTGGAGCGGGAAAGGAATATAAGAATCTTATCTGTATGACGTTGGGCACCGGGGTGGGCGGCGGGCTTGTCTTGAATAACGCGCTTTACCGCGGCGAGGGTTCTGCGGCAGGGGAAATAGGGCATATCCCTCTTAACGAAAAAGGGCCCGTCTGCAACTGCGGCGGTTTGGGGTGTTTTGAGCGTTACGTCGGCAACCATTATCTTCTGGCCAGGGCGGTCAAAATTTTCAGGAATAAGAATATCCGCCTCGAAGACATTTTTCATCTGGCCAGACAGGGGAATAGCAGTGCTATCCGCTTTTGGCAGGAGACTGCCGCGCATATCGGAAATGCTCTCGTGGGCATCATTAATCTTCTTAACCCCCGGCTTGTCATTATCGGTGGAGGGGTGTCCTCCAATTACCGTTTTATGAAAGAGACAATTCATAAGGTCATCCGGCAGCGGGCGATGAAGGTTCAGAAGAATATGGTCAGAATCGTGCGCGCCCGGCTGTGGGATGAGGCGGGGATTATCGGGGCCTACGTTTTGGTGAGGGAATCAATTGTTAGACGCTAAATGGGCTATGGTTAAAGCCGCCTTTTTTTCGCTCTTGATACTGGCGCTGGTGGGGGGCGCGTGCCTTGTCGGCTTTGCGGATGAGGGGACGGATGAGGCAAAATCCGCACCGGGTGCTTCTGTCGAATTAAACGGCGATGTCGTCGAATATTCGGTGGACGGCAATAAAATCACGGCCAGCGGCAATGTGGTTATCCTTTATAAGGACGTAATTTTGACCTGTGACCGGGTCGAATTCTCCCGCGGGACCAGCACGGCTTATGCCGAAGGCAACGTCCATCTGAAAAAAGGCGTGGATGAAATAAACGGCGAGAAGATGGCCTTTAATTTCGAGACGATGAACGGCGATTTTGAGCCGGCCGGGATTGTTGCCAATCCTTATTATGGAGAGGGCGAAAAGGTCTCTAAGGTTTCCGAAAACCATATCATTATGCAAAACGGCTATCTGACCACATGCGACCATGACCGTCCTCATTTCCGTCTGGTCTCCCGCAAGATGGATGTTTATCCGAATGATAAATTGATTGCCCGCCATGTCCGCATGAAAATAGGCAAAGTGCCCGTTCTTTATATCCCGCGTTTTACCCAGGATTTGACCGGTAAAAGGCCGATTGTGACTTTAACGCCCGGTTATGACAAGCAGTGGGGGATGTTTTTGCTGAGCGCGTGGCGGTATCAATTCAATGAGCAGGTGAAAGGCACTTTTCATTTGGATGCCAGGGAAAAGAAGGATATCGCCTGGGGCTGGGATACGCGCTACCAGACACCTGCCGCGGGAGAAGGCGTCATTAAGACTTATTATATGAACGAGCGCAGTATTACCTCCAAGCATTTCTATCAGGAACGTCCCAGCCCTACGATTGAACGGGAACGGTTTAAGGTGGAATGGCGCCACAAATGGGATATCGACGAGAAGACAAACGCTATTTGGCAGTATTATAAATTAAGCGATTCAACGCTTCTGAAGGATTACTTTAACCGGGAATTTGACAAAGACTCATCGCCGGACACCTTTTTCCTTTTGACGCATGTCTTGCCGGCGGGGACGTTTAATTTCCGTACCGACGCCCGTGTGAACCGCTTTGAGTCGGCGGTGGAGCGCCTGCCGGAGGTGCGCTATGACCTCTCGAGCCAGCCGATAGGCGAGACGGGATTGTATTTTAAGAATGTCACGACCTATTCCAATTTGACGAAAAAGGACGCCTCTCCCAGCGAGGTTCGTTTCGAGACCATGCGGCTGGATGCGGATAATGAGCTGTCCTATCCGTTGAAAATCGGATTCATCGAGATGAGGCCTTTTGTCGGCGGGGAGCATACCTATTACAGCAAAACCAAGGATCCGGATGAATACAATTCCATCCGCGGGATATTCCGCACGGGGGCGAGTCTCAGCACGAAGTTTTACAGGGTCTTTGATATGGAAGTCGAGAAATGGGGCTTGGATGTCCACCGCCTCAGGCATATTATTACCCCGGCGGTTTCCTACACCTACGATCACGGCCCCACCCTTCCCTCGGATCAATTAGATTCCTTTGACGGCATTGACAGTAAAGATTTAAGCCATACCATCAATTTTTCCTTCGAGAATAAACTGCAGACAAAAAGAGAAGGCAATGTGGTGGAATTGCTGCGCGCCGTCATCGGCACCGATTTCCGGCTTAAAGAGCACCCCACCACCGGCGGTTTTGATCAGATCACGACAGATATTGATTTCCGTCCGAAGGACTGGGTCACGTTCTATTTTGATTCAATCTATGATACGCGAAAAGACTATCTGACTACTGCCAATTTCGATCTCTTTATTAACGGCGGCAAGAAGTGGTCTGCCAATATCGGCAAGAGATGGAACCGGGAGGTGGACGATCAAATCACGACGGACTGGGCATGGAAGTTCAATCCTAAATGGGCTGTAAAAATGTATAACCGTTTTGATTTAAAGAATGGTATTCATAAAGAGCAGCAATACACCGTAACGCGCGATCTGCATGATTGGACCATGGATATCAATTTCAATGAAACGAGAAGAGAGGGCAGTGAGATCTGGATTGTCTTTACGCTGAAGGCCTTCCCCGACATGATGTTGGATTTTGGGACAAGTTTTAATAAACGCAAGGCTGGTTCTCAAAGCTCAGAAGGGAATTAAACGTGAATATCGCTGTTATCGGATCGGGGTATGTGGGGCTGGTGACAGGGGTGTGCCTGGCGCACTTGGGACACAGGGTTATCTGTGTGGACAACAACCGAGAAAAGATCAAGAAATTAAAGCAGGGGAAAGTGCCTTTTTATGAACCTGATTTGGAGGATTTACTCAAGAAGTATCTTAAAACCAGATACCTGGCGTTTTCCGCTTCCATCCAGGAGGCAACAAAAAAGTCAACAGTCATTTTTATCGCCGTCGGGACGCCTTCCAAGAAAAACGGGGAGGCTGATTTGACATATGTAGAAAATGTCTCTCGCCAGATTGCGCTGGCCATGGATTCTTACAAGTTGATTGTTGAAAAGTCCACGGTGCCGGCGGAGACTGGGCAGCGTATTAAACGCACGATCACCATGAATCTGCCGGGGAGATTTAAGAGAGGGAGTGAAGTGACGCTCGATTTTGACGTGGCCTCCAATCCGGAATTTCTGCGGGAGGGATCGGCGGTTGATGATTTTATGCACCCGGACCGTGTCGTTATCGGGGTAGAGTCCAAGAAGGCCGAGAATCTCCTGCGGGAGATATACGAACCTCTTAAGCCCCATATAGTGGTAACAGACATCCATTCCGCCGAATTGATTAAACACGCCTCCAATTCATTCCTGGCGGCCAAGATTTCTTTTATTAACGCCATCGCCCAGATTTGCGATCATGTGGGGGCCGATGTTTTAAAAGTCGCCGACGGCATGGGCCTAGACAAGCGCATCGGACGCCGGTTTCTCGATGCGGGCATCGGCTACGGGGGGAGCTGTTTCCCGAAAGATGTGGATGCGTTTATCCGTCTCAGTGAAAAGAGCGGTTATCATTTTAATCTCCTGAAAGAGGTGCGGCAGGTTAATGAAGAGCAGAAGAATCTTTTTGTCCGTCTTATTGAAGATAAATTGTGGATTGTGAAGGATAAGACGCTGGGGGTTTTGGGATTGGCCTTTAAACCCAACACCGACGATATGCGCAATGCCCCCGCCGTTGATATTATCCATGCCCTTCAACATGAAGGGGCCAGAATCAAGGCCTATGACCCCCAGGCCGTCCCCTATGCCAGAAAGATATTAAAGAAAGTGACCTATTGTCCCAATCCGTATCTCTTGGCTAAGGGATGCGACTGTCTTTTGGTCTTGACCGAATGGGAGGAATTTAAGAAATTGGATTTTAAGAAGATAAAGCGTTTGATGCGGCACCCAATCCTTTTTGACGGCCGCAACGTTTATCATGACCGCAGCCTCGAAGAGCTTGGGTTCGAGTATTATGGGATAGGGCGCGGCAACATCCGAAAGTAAAAATTGAGAATCGAGGATTGAGAAATGACAAATTTCCTTAATAGAAAGATTGCGGCCGGCAAGGCCAGAATTGCCGTTATCGGATTGGGGTATGTGGGGCTTCCTTTGGCGGTCAATTTTGCCAAGAAGGGATTTCAGGTCTTCGGCCTCGACAAAGATACCGACCGTGTCGCCAATGTCAATAAGAAGGTCAGCTATATCCTGGATATCCCAAGTAAAGAACTGGCCGAGGTGGTTGGCAACGGCCGTTTACGGGCGGAGACGGAATTTGAGGTGTTAAAAACGGCGGATGTTATTATCATTTGTGTCCCAACGCCTCTTAAGCGCAAGTATACGCCCGATATTACCTATATCGTCAGTGCCGTCAGGACGATCCGCCGATTTTTAAAGAAAAATATGCTGATTGTCTTGGAAAGCACCACTTATCCCGGCACGACCGAAGAGCTGATCAAGCCCGAGTTGGAGAAAAGCGGTCTTAAGGCCGAGAAGGATTTCTTTCTGGCCTTTTCTCCGGAACGGATTGACCCCGGCAATCCCAAGTATGACGTGACGCGAATTCCTAAGATTGTCGGTGGACTTTCGGCGGCAAGCGGGGAGTTGACCCAATTATTGTATCAGAAGATTATCCGGCAGGTGCATCTGGTTTCTTCGGCCAGGGCCGCGGAGATGACGAAACTTCTCGAGAACACGTTTCGGATCATCAACATCGGCTGGGTTAATGAGGTGGCCATGATGTGCCACAAATTAGGGATTGACGTCTGGGAAATCATCGAGGCCGCCAAGACCAAGCCGTTTGGTTTTATGCCGTTTTATCCCGGTCTTGGGGTGGGGGGGCACTGTATTCCGGATGATCCGCTCTATCTTTATTGGAAGGCGAAGCATCACGGCTTTAGCTCGAAATTTATTAAACTCTCAGCGGATATCAATTCCAATATGCCTCGTTACGTTGCGGATTGTCTGGCCGGTATTCTGGGGAAAAAGAAAAAACGCCTTTCAGGGGCAAGGCTGTTAATCGTAGGGGTTACCTATAAAAAAGACGTCAAGGACCTGCGCAAATCGCCTCCGCTTAAACTGATTGAAATCCTGCAAGGCAAGGGCGCCCGGGTGGAGTATTATGACCCCATTATCCCTTATTTGGATATCGGGGGAATTCGCTTGAGCTCTATTAAGCTGTCGGAGACTCTATTGTCCCGTTACGATTGCATCATTATTGCCACAGACCATACTCGGGTTGATTATAAAGACATATTAAAGCATGGTCGTCTGATTTATGATATCCGCAATGTCTACGCAGGCGTAAGGAGCAACAAGGTTGTTAAGTTCTAACGCATAGAAGGAGAGGGTGTTGTCCGATAAGAAGAAAAGAATTGTCATCACCGGCGGGGCCGGCTTTTTGGGAAGCCACCTCTGTGACCGGTTTATCCAGGATGGCTTAAAGGTCTTTTGCGTGGATAACCTCATTACAGGAAACTTGGATAATGTCCGGCATCTCTGGAAGGATAAAAATTTTGAGTTTATTAAGCACGATATCTCCAAAGAATTTCGTCTGGGAGGGCATGTGCATTATGTCCTTCATTTTGCCTCTCCGGCAAGCCCTGTGGATTATCTGAATTATCCTATCCCTACCCTTAAAGTGGGGGCGCTGGGGAGTCACATTACGCTCGGTCTGGCCAAGCTGAAGAAGGCGAGGTATCTGTTGGCCTCGACCTCTGAGGTCTACGGGGACCCCGAAGAGCATCCCCAGAAGGAATCCTATTGGGGGCACGTGAATCCCATTGGGCCGCGGGGTGTTTATGATGAGGCCAAACGGTTTGCTGAGGCCATCACCATGGCGTATCACCGCTATCATAAAATTGATACGCGGATTGTGCGCATCTTTAACACCTATGGCCCGCGGATGCGCATCCAGGACGGCCGGGTCGTGCCGAATTTTATCTATCAGGCTATTCACAATAAGCCCCTGACGGTCTATGGCCGCGGTGCGCAGACCAGGTCGTTTTGTTATTACTCCGATCTTATCGAGGGAATTATTCGTCTTTTGAGGTCGAATGTCACGATGCCGGTTAATATAGGCAACCCGGATGAATTCACGATTCTGGAATTCGCCAGGCTGGTTATGGATGTCTCCCATGCAAAGAGCAAGATTATTTTTAAGCCGCTACCGGTGGATGACCCGAAGCAGCGCAGGCCCGATATCACCTTTGCCAAGAAATATTTGAAATGGTCCCCGCAGGTTAAATTAGAGGATGGCCTTCAGGAAACGATCCGATGGTTCAAACAAAATATCGCGAGATAACTAAAGAAGATCTCTGCGATTTTGAGAAGGAAATCGCTGAGATTTATGCGACGGGAGTCATCAAAGCTCCGGTGCACTTGCGCTCCGGCAGGGAGGAGCAACTGATCCAAATCTTCAAAGACAACAGTATCGCCTCTGAAGATTATGTCTTTGGGCATTGGGATTCCCACGAGCTGGCGCTTCTCAAGGGTGTGCCCCGGGAAGAGGTCAAGCAGGCTATCTTGGATGGAAAGAGTATCTCCTTATGTTTTCCGGAATACAAGATTTTCTGCACCGGCATCGTCGGGAGTCTCATGGGGACCGCCGTGGGTGTGGCCTGGGCGCTCCAAAGGCAGAACCAAAGGGGCCGGGTTTATATCTTCTGCGGAGATATGTCTTCTGAGACCGGAATTTTTCACGAGGCGGTCAAATACGCCGTTTCTTTCGACCTGCCGGTCGTGTTTGTGGTCTGCGATAACGGATTGAGCGTGATGACCGAGACGCGGAAGGTCTGGGGCTCCCCGGAACCGTGGTTTCTCGGGACAAAATATGAGAAGAAGATTATTTATTTCCGGTATAAGAACAATTATCCTCACTCGGGGCTGGGGTGGAAAATTAAATTTTGATGGGGACCATGGTCTTAAACGATGCGATACTTTGACGAAATTAAACGAACGATGGAATGGGTTGCCCAGCACCCTAAAACGATTTTTATCGGCCAGACCGTAGCAGGGCCTGGGACATTTATGTATTCCACCCTTCAGGACGTCTCCCCCGATAAAAGAGTTGAGATGCCTGTCAACGAAAGCTTTCAGATGCAGTTTACCTTAGGCCTGGCCCTGGCGGGATATATCCCCATATCTGTGTACCCTCGGCAGAATTTTCTTTTATTGGCAACGGCGGATATGGTGAATATGCTGGATAAAATGCCGGCCATCAGTTCCAACCGAGTTCTGCCTAAGGTCATTATCCGCGCGGCCTCAGGGCCGGATGCGCCTGTCCATCCCGGGCATCAGCACGTAGGCAATTACGCCGAGGCTTTCCGGCGCATGTTTTCCTGGATTGAGGTCGTTGAACTCAATGAGCCGGATGAAATCTTCCCGGCGTACAAACATGCCCTGGAACGCGAAGAGGCCAGGGCCACCCTTCTGATTGAACATGGGAATTTGTATAACGAAAAATAATGTAGGGGCGTATTGTCCCGACACTCCGACTTCGTCGGTCGGGACTCCGACTGAGCAGAGCGAATGTCGGAGCAATGCGCCCCTACGCGATTTACGTTATGGATAAAAATGCGAAAATTCTCATTGTCGGACATAACGACATCCTCGAGCAGACGTTAACGGGGCATTTTCAATCCTATGGTTTCAAAAATGTTGTTTCTTCGTCGGCGATAGCCCTCAACACAACGATACAGCCGTCCGTTTACGAATGTTTCTCTAAATACCGGCCGGAATATGTGTTTCTGGCCTCGACGCGCTCCGGCGGCATTGAGGCCAATCAAAGGCAGGCGGGGGAGTTTATTTATCATAATCTGGAGAGCCAGAACAATGTTATCTATGCGGCGCATAAATTTGGCGTGAAAAAGCTGCTCTTTTTGGCGAGTTCCTGTGTTTATCCCAAAAACTGTCCTCAGCCTATTCGAGAGGAATACCTGCTGACAGGGGACCTGGAAAAAACAAGCGAACCGTATGCCGTTGCCAAGATCGCCGGCATTAAACTCTGCCAGGCCTACCGCAGGCAATACGGGCTTAATGCCATTGTCGCTATTCCTCCGACCCTTTTCGGCCCTGGAAGCGATGTTTGCTTGGAAACGGCGCATGTGATGGGCGCTTTAATCTATAAATTTTGCGAGGCGGTTAAGAATAATCAAAAGCAGGTTGTCGTCTGGGGCACGGGCCGGCCCAGACGGGAATTTCTCTATACGGATGACTTTGCGCAAGGGTGCCATCTTTTGATGGATCGCTACGAGGGAGAGAAGGTGATTCATATGGGTTACGGGAGCGATTTAACTATTCAAGAGTTAGCGCAGATGATTCAACGGGTCTCAGGTTTCCAGGGAGAGGTTGTCTTTGATGAGTCCAAGCCCGACGGGACTCTGCAGAAACTGTTGGACAACAGCGATATCAGGCAGTTGGGGTGGCAGTCGAAGGTATCCCTGGAAGAGGGGATCCGCAGGACGTATGAGTGGCATAAAAATAGAGATAAAGGATTAGAGGAGGAAAGGATCAAAGGGATAAAGGATTAGAGGGAGTGTGTGCTATGAATATATTAGTCACAGGCGGGGCAGGATATCTCGGTTCGGTTATGGTCCCGCAGCTTTTGGCGGCGGGGCATCAGGTCACAGTCGTGGATAATTTTATGTACGGCCAGACCTCGCTTTTGGATTGCTGTCATTATCCGGGGCTGACCATCATCCGTGGCGACGCGCGCGATGAAAAATTGATGGGTGAACTCATCAGGAAATCTGACGCCATTTTCCCATTGGCGTGTTTGACCGGGGCGCCTTTGTGTGACAAGAAGCCGCAAGAGGCGCAGGAAATCATTTTGGACGCGTTGAAACTGATCTTAAAACTGCGCAGCAAAAGCCAGATGATCATTTACCCGACGACGAACAGCGGTTACGGTGTAGGGGAAAAGGGAAAATTCTGCACGGAGGAAACGCCTTTGAGACCGATTTCTTTATATGGCCGGTTGAAAGTCCATACTGAAGAAGCAGTCTTGAGCGCTGGAAACGGCGTGACGCTGCGCCTCGCCACGGCCTTTGGCATATCCCCGCGGATGCGCCTCGATCTTCTGGTGAATGACTTTACCTTCCGGGCCGTGAAGGAAGGTTACGTCGAACTCTTTGAGCCCCATTTTAAGCGTAACTTTATCCATGTCCGGGATGTCGCGCACGCCTTTTTGCATATGCTCAAGAATTTCGACAAGGTTAAGGATCAGGCGTACAATGTCGGCCTAAGCGACGCCAATTTGAGCAAACTGGAACTGTGCGAGGCGATCAAAAAACACGTCCCCGATTTTAAATTTACGGAATCCAAAACGGGGAAAGACCCCGATAAGAGGGATTATATTGTCAGCAATGAAAAAATCGAAAAGACGGGGTTCCATCCGCAAGTATCTCTTTCCGCGGGTATCCAGGAATTAATTAAAGGGTTTACCGTTATTAACGCGAACCGATCCATGTCCAGTCACTTGACGAACGTTTGATGCCATGAGCCAATTAGACATTCTTTTTATCCATTCTGATTCCGCAAAGAAGAATTATCAGGATCTCAGTAAAGATTTTTCTGCCGTTGAGCCGCCGATATGGGCCGGAATGCTGGCCTCCCACTGCCTGCATAAAGGTTTCAGCGCGGAAATCCTGGATTGCGCGGCTTTGCGTCTCAGCGACCAAGAGGCGGCTTACAGGATACAAGAATTAAATCCGAGGGCGGCGTGTTTTGTGGTCTACGGCCAGCAGCCGTCGGCGAGCTCCCAGAATATGGATGGGGCGGTTGCGTTAGCAGGGACCCTCAAAGAGGTATGGCCTCAAGGGAAGACATTATTCGTCGGTGGGCATGTGGCGGCCCTGCCGCGGGAAGTTTTGGAGAAACACCCTTGCGTGGATATGGTTTGCCAGAACGAGGGGGTTTACACCATCTCCAACCTCTTAAGAACCAATTTAGAGGACAAGCTTGAGCAGGTGGACGGTTTGGGGTATCGTCAGGACGGGGAGATTATTTTAAACAAGCCGTCTCCCATCGTGTCTAGGTGGGATTTACCGCAGGAACTGCCCGGGGTGGCGTGGGATAAACTTCCCTTAGAGAGGTACCGGACCTCTTTGTGGCATTCGTATCCCAATAATTGCCAGAGGCAGCCCTTTGCCGCGCTTTATACCAGTTTGGGGTGTCCGATGCGGTGCTCTTTCTGTATGATCAACATTATTAACCGTCAGGAAAACGAATACGCCGACGGCAGCGCTATATTTCGTTATTGGGATCCTGATTTTATTATCGAAGAGTTCGATGGGTTTGCCAAGAAGGGAATCAAAAACATTAAGATTGCCGACGAGTTGTTTGTCTTAAATACGAATCATTTTATGCGGTTGTGTGAATTGATTATTGAGCGAGGGTTTAATTTTAACATCTGGTGCTATTCCCGCGTGGATACAGTCAAGGAGCATTTTCTTGAGACGCTTAAAAGGGCGGGCGTCAAGTGGCTTGCTTTAGGCATTGAGAGCGGAAATACCAAGGTGCGCCAAGACGTCACGAAGGGGCGTTTTGAAGACGTGGATATCAGGGCTGTCGTTAAAAAGATTCGGGACCATGATATTTGTGTGATTGCCAATTATATCTTCGGCCTTCCCGAGGATACGATGGCAACGATGCAGATGACTCTCGATCTGGCTCTGGAATTGAATACCGAGGAGGTCAATTTTTATTCAGCCATGGCCTATCCGGGGAGCCCCCTTTACGGCGAGGCGAAGAAAAAGGGCTGGAGGCTTCCGGATTGTTATGCCGGATATTCTCAGCATTCCTATTATACGCAGCCTTTGCCGACGAGGTACTTAACCGCCGATCAGGTCTTGGCCTTCCGGGATAAGGCGTGGATGACGTATCATACGCATCCGCAATTTTTGAATTTATTGAAACAAAAATTCGGGCAGACAGCTGTTGATGAAACATTGAGGTCTACCCAAATTCAACTCAAGCGTAAAATTTTGGAGGAGGCCTCTGTCTTATGATTATAAGCCGCACACCTTTTCGTGTTTCTTTCTTCGGCGGGGGGACCGATTATCCCGGATGGTTTGAAGGGCATCAGGGGGCGGTTCTAGCCACGACTATTAACAAATATTGCTATATCAGCTGCCGGTATCTGCCGCCCTTTTTTGACCACAAATCCAGGATTATTTATTCCAAGATGGAGCATGTCAAAAAGGTAAGCGAGATTGACCATCCGGCGGTGCGGGAGGTCTTGAAGTTTTTGAGGATCAGGCAGGGGGTGGAAATCCATCATGACGGGGATCTCCCCGCCAGGACAGGTCTTGGCTCAAGCTCCTCGTTTACGGTGGGGCTCTTAAACGCCCTCTATGCGCTCAAAGGGGTTATGCCCACCAAGGAGCGGCTGGCCAGGGAGGCCATTTTTGTCGAGCAGGAAAAGTGCCTCGATAATGTGGGCTGTCAAGACCAGACCCTGGCGGCTTACGGCGGATTTAATCTGATTGAGTTCGGCGGGAAGAACCATCTTCAGGTAAGAATGGTGACGATCCCCGAGGAGAGGCTGCGCCGTCTGCAGGATCACCTCTTGTTGTATTTTACGGGTTTTTCAAGGACAGCCTCGGAAGTTGCCAAACACCAGATTCAGAATATCCCCAACAAGAAAAAGGAATTAAGGCTCATGTATGACATGGTATTTCGCGCCCTCGACATCCTTAAAGGGGGGGAGCTGGAAAGATTTGGCCGGCTGCTTCATGAGAGCTGGAAAATAAAAAGAGAATTATCGGACAAGGTTTCCACAGCGCATATTGATGAGATTTATGAGACGGCGATGAGGGCAGGCGCTTTGGGCGGTAAACTCCTCGGGGCCGGCGGCGGGGGATTTATCCTGTTTTTTGTCCCGCCTTCACGGCAGAAGAAATTTAAGGAAAGACTAAAAAAATTATTATGGGTTCCCTTCGTTTTTGAAAATCTCGGCAGCCAGATTATCTTCTACCAGCCCAACGGCGGCCATTCGAAATGATAATACAAGACGGGGCGTGCCACTAAAGAAGGAATTTTTCATTTGCGTTCTCCCATCCCCCTCAGACATCTAATCCAGGTTTTATTCGGCAGCGTTCTTATACTCGCATTTATTTCCGCCATTTCCCGAAGGGTCTCTCATACTTATCTTGAAGACGACCTGCTTTGGTTTATCCCTTTCATTTTGCAATTGGCAGAAAAAAATGATCTCTGGGCTTTTATTAGACTGTTGCATACGGGAGATTTGCTTTTAATAGATGGAATTTATTTTTTGTTTTTAGTTCTCGCCTTTGGGTTCAACTTTGGGGGCCATGTAATAGTTTCCGTCATTATTCATTTTGTCAATACGATATTATTTTATATCTTGCTTAAGAAAAGGCTGAATTTGACGTTTGAGACAAGTTTTGCCTCTGCTTTTATCTATCTCGTCTTTTACGGTCATTTTCATGTGTATGTCTGGCCTTTTTCTGCTCATCACCTTTTTGTCTTTTTTTTCTTTTTTTCGATTTTGTGTCTTTATCTGAAGGCAGACGCACTTATGGGCCGGGAGAAATATTTTACGCGGTATTACTGGCTGACGCTTCTTTTTTCAGTCGCGGCCTCTTTTCAAAGATTGTCCATCCTGATAATTCCATTAACTATTTTTTTGCATATCATCTTTGCCACCTCAGACAACCGAAAAATATTAAAAAAATATACTCTCTGGCTGCCGCTCTTTAGTATTTTTATAATTTATCCTTCGATTGTTTTGCTCATGGGGGGACACGGAGATGTCCTCAGTAAATTTTTAGGCCCTTTCTACGATGTTATGGGCAAAACTCAAAGCCCTTTCAGGATTTTGGGATGGGTCGTTGTATGCGTGATCTGTCTTTTCTCTTTTAGGTTTATTCTCGCTAAGCTTTTGTCGAAGAAAGATGAAGATTTTCTTTATTCCATAATCGCTAAGTTATCGCTCGGCTGTCTTCTGATACCGCGAGTTGTATTCCTTTGTTTATGTATTTTTGTATGGCCATTTTCATCAGCATTGGAGGATGATGTTATGATGCGTTGGCAGGGAATCGCATCCCCTTCCCTGGCTAGTCCGCTCATGGCGGCAGGGTGGCTTTTAACTGTTATGATGATGGCATGCTTTTTATGGGTGATGATCAAAGAAAATCGCCATTTGATTATTTTTATCCCTTTATATGTCATGACCGTTTCTTTTTTTTCAACGCACGGTGTGTATCTTTCTTCGAGATATCTTTTATACGCAGCTCCTATTCTCAGCGTAACATTGTGCATTTCTTGCGTTGAGATGCTGCCCAGGATACTTTCGGATAGAGTCAAGACAAGATACCTCAGCGTTTTTTCTGCCCTCATTTTTTTAATTCTTTTTTTCAATATAGCGGCCATAAAATGGCGCTTAGATAGGACAGGGGTTGTCGACTACCATTGGGGTTATGATTATGTGAAAATAGCCAGTGTTATCAGGGATGATCTCCGGCAAAAGGGCGATTCCTCAGGGCATTTATGTATTTCCGGCCTTCAGGACATACCTTATAAAGAAGGCTGGAGGCGGGGGATTTTAATCTATTTTGATTTCGACCGATATGACCCTTTTCGGCTGATTTTAACTTCTGTTTTGAACAAAAAAAATATCCATCTAACGATCGCTGAGGACTGCGAGGAGACTAGCCGGCACTATCTGATTAATGATTTTACAGTCCTGGATGACAAGGGGGAGAGCGTTGAGCCTTTTTACCGTTATTTTCAATCAGCTTTTAAGTCTTTAGGAGAAGGGAACATGGCCAAGGCGGCGGAAGCCCTTGAACAAGCCGTTTACCATAAACCCTTCCTGATACGTTTTGTTTCCGATAGGAGGGCGACTCAAACTATGCCTTCCGATTTTTTGATGGAAAAGGCCGCGGATGTTATCTATAAAATATATGCGACTTATTACGATGGGGATAGAAAGATGAATTATATCGACAACATGATACAAATCGAGGCGCAGGATTATGGTATGGCCGCGGCACTCCTTTCTTATTTCAAGGGCGCGAGGGAGAGCCGAGAGGAAAGCGCCGCCTTATTAAAGGAGGCCTCTCTATTTATGGCGAAGGAAGATATTATGGATTACCCGCGATGGGCCTATCATGCCGATGCAAAGTTCGGAGATTTTTATGATTTCATCGAAAAAAATGATGCTGTCTTTTCTCGGCGGATAATGCCCCGTGCCGGCGTTTCTGTTGAGACTTATAAAGGGTTTAATATCGTCTGGCATGAAGATTTTTATTTTGCGCTGCCGGAAAATGAGGGGCAGTTCAGTCTCGTTAAATACAAAAACAAGCGGTATGAGAATTGTTTTGTCGCTAAAACTCGGCATGAAGTTAAAGATTCTATTGATGCCCTGGGTTTGGATTATTCTCAAGAGAAGGGAACAGCAAAAGAAGCCTCTGGTCGGATCCTATTAGATGCTCAGGGTTTTCGTGTTATAAAGGAAGGCGATATGTATTACTGTTTTGCCGCGCCTACCGGCAGGCAGGTTGGAGAGGAACTGGTATTTAAGGCCAGATCGCTGCTTGAAGCGAAGTTAGTCCTCCAGACCTTCTCTGGGTTATAAGGCATTTCGAGGGAATATCTATGTCAAGAAGGAATAAGCGGGTCTTGTGTTGTGCGGCTGGAGCCCTCGTCATTTGTTTTACAGTTATCATTGGAATCTCTGTCCGGTCTCAAAAGCTTGGATATATTCTTGAGAGAACGCATCAGAAGTATTCAGGAGAGGAGACGCGAAGAGATGTGGGGTATAGGATATATATTATGAATATCCCGTTTGGCTCTTTCCGGCTAACGGAAGAGCCCCTTATCTACGAAGGACGCCATGCCCGCAAAATCCATTTTCAGCTTAGGCCTCCTGCCCTATTCAGGGCCGTTTCTTTCGATAACATCGGGTTGAATTTGACGACGGTCATGGATGCGCAGGATTTGCTGCCGTACTATTTTGAACAAAGTGACGTGTATTCGGCCAAAAAAGGAAAGAGCCCTAAGAGGATTGTTTATCATCATGAGGCATTATGGATGGAGCGAAAGGGGTATAAAGAGGACATCTGGGATGACACGCGGGATGTTGTGAGCATGATTTTCTGGCTTATGTCCCAAGAATATAGCGATGAAAGATTTTTAAAGACGACCATGAATATCAATAGAACAATTTATCTGGTGGCGGGAAAGACAAGAGAGATGGATTTGCCGAGAAAACAGTTCCCGCAAGAAAGGGTTGTGCAGGTGAGATTGAAGATTTTTCAATTGGATAAAACCTTTAACAAGTCAGGCGAATGGGGAGCGACGGCATATTTAATGAAGGCCGGCCAACGATATCTGCCATTATTTTTTAGGGCAAACAAGGGATTTATTCGTATAAGCGGTGTTTTAATGTAGCTTTTAAGAGAGGAATCTATTGCTTGGATAGAATTTGTAATATTTTATCATTATTGTTATTATAGCAGACGAATTCCGGTGCGCTGAGATCCTGCATAATCCATTGGTCATAAGATCTATAATGTCCGATATCAATAAGCTTGATGCTGTTATTCTTTGCGGGGGGCTGGGCAAGAGGCTGCGGTCTGTCGTGGCCGATGAGCCTAAGGTGTTGGCAAGGATCAATGCCCGTCCTTTTCTGGATATCCTGATAGGGCATTTGAAAAGGCAGGGGATTAGTCATATCGTTTTTTGTACAGGCTACAAGGCGGACCAAATTGAAGGATATTACCGGGAGAATGATCAAGGCCTGAGTTTTGAATTTTCCCGGGAAGACCGGCCCCTGGGCACGGGAGGGGCGTTAAAAAATGCCCGGCATTTCATCCAGAGTAATCCTTTTTTTGTCTTTAACGGTGATTCCTTTTGCGAGATTGATTTAAACGCTTTCTTAGATTTTCATAAATCGAAATTGGCGCGGGCGAGCATTGCCATATCGCCAGGAGCGCAAGGAAGCGACTTCGGCGGAATCACCCTCGATGATTCGGCGCGGGTCACAGGCTTTAGGGAAAAAGAGAAAGAGACGGCGCCGCGCTACGTCAATACCGGCATTTATTGCTTTAATGAAGATATTTTTTCGTTTATGCCGGAGGATGAGGCGTTTTCACTCGAGTATGACTTTTTTCCCGGATTGTCGGGAAAGGGATTTTACGGGTTCTGTGTCTCTCAGGAATTTTATGACATCGGCACGCCGGCACGATACGATAAGGCCAGGGAGATCTTAGGTGGGCCAGGAAAGGATGCACTCAAGTGAAGATTAATACAAATAAGAGCGGCACTCTTTCTGCGAAAGCGAAGTTCAGGGTTCCGTTCGGAACGGTTTCCATTACCGAGGAGGCCCATCGGCTGATTAACGAGGCTGTTGAATCCAAATGGCTTACAAGAGGAAAATACGTCCAGGAATTCGAGGAGAAGTTTGCCCGGTTGTTCGGCGTGAAAGAGGCGGTGGCGGTCAGCAGCGGCACGGATGCTGATGCGCTCTCCTGCGCTGTCCTGTACGATTACGGGGCCAAGCGCGGGGATGAGGTGATTGTCCCGGCTCTTTCGTTTGTTGCAACCGGCAACGCGGTTTTTCAGGCCGGCCTTACGCCTGTTTTTGTGGATGTCCGCCGGGAGACGCTGAACATTGATTTCGACAAAATCGAGGAGGCCGTCACGCCGCGCACGCGTGCGATTATGCCGGTGCATTTGATGGGAAAGCCGGCTGAGATGGACAAGATTTCGGAGATTGCCAAAAGACACCGCCTTTTTGTGATTGAGGATGCGGCTGAGGCGCATGGCGCCGAATATAAGGAGAGGAAAATCGGATCTTTAGGCGATATGGCCGCCTTCAGCCTCTATGCGGCGCATATCGTGACGACCATAGAGGGCGGTGTTGTGATTACCGATAATCCTCAGACAGCGGATATCTTACGGTCGCTGCGCAATCACGGCATCGTGGGAAAGTTCGAGTTTCGGCGTATCGGTTTTTCAGCCAAGATGAATGAGCTGGAGGCCGCCGTCGGCTTAGGCAATATCAGGATATTTCATGAGATTTTACAGAAGCGGCGGCGGAATCTGCGGTATCTCATTGATAAATTTAAAAAATTTGAAGAATATTTCATTACCCTAAAGGAGGAGCCTTACGAAAAAATCGGGCCGCATGCCTTTTCGATTATCGTCAAAGAAAACACCGGCTTTACCAAGGACGAGTTCGTCCGTTATATAGAGGGGGAGGGGATTGACTCAAGGAATCTATTTTATTCTATACCGACGCAATGCCCCAGTTATGCCTTTTTGGGGAAGAAGCTTGGGGACTTCCCTGAGGCCGAATATTGTTCCGACCACGGCACCCACATCGGCATCCACCAGGATATTGAGTTGAAGGATTTGGATTATGTTGCCGAAGTCACAGCAGACTTCCTGAAATCCCAGGGGCTTAAGTGCTGAACCATGCATATCGCTATCAACTGCCGTTCGTTTTCTAAGAAGCAATTCACAGGAATCGGGCGATATGCATCCAGCCTCGTTGCCTCTCTTGCGAAGATTGACCGCGCCAACCGGTATTCCCTTTATACGACAAGGGGGTACGAGGAGGTTAAAAGAAGAATCCCTTTGAGTGAGGCAGGAAATTTCTTTCTTCGGTTCGATTTCTTCAGAAAAGGCGTGGATAAAATGTTGCCGGCTGTTGACATTTATCATGCGCCCAGCCCTGAGGTCATTGAGGTAAGCCGCGCGAAGGTCATTGTAACCGTTCATGATTTAATATATAAGGCTTACCCCCAGAGCCACACTCCTGAAACTGTTGATTTGACAGAGAGGCAGTTTCAGTCTTTTATTCGCCGGGCATCCAAGATTATCTGCAGCTCCCAAAATACGCAGGAAGACCTGCATAAATATTTTACGATTGACCGTGAGAAAACCTGCTATATCCATCAGGGGACAGATAAGAATATCTTTTATCCTGTTGATGAGCGGCAAATGAGGCTCGCTCAGGAAGCTGTCCGGTTTAAGGGAATTGAGAATCCTTTTATTCTTTTTGTCGGGACTATTGAGCCGCGCAAGAATCTAAAAGGGCTTCTGGAGGCCTTTGCGCAATTAAGGGGGAAAAGGATTTTTCGTGGGAAATTGGTCGTGATTGGTATGGACGGATGGAAAACAGGAGATATGGCGGATTTGATTGAGAGGCTTAAGATAAAAGAAGAGGTTGTCTTCTTAGGGTTCGTGACCAATGATGATTTGCGCGCTTTTTATAACTTAGCCGAGGTTTTTGTCTTTCCTTCCTTTTATGAGGGGTTCGGCTATCCTATCGTCGAGGCCTTTAGTTGCGGCGCCGCGGTTGTGACCTCCAATGCTTCCTCGTGCCGCGAGCTCGCGGCGGAGGCGGCGCTGCTGGTTGATCCGTCGAACAGCCAGGAAATTGCCGAGGCGATTGGCAGAATTATTCAGGACGACGGCCTCAAACATCGGCTGCGGCAGAAGGCGCTGAAACGCGCCGAAGAATTCGACAATCTTAAGACAGCCCGGGAGACACTGAAAATTTATGAGGAGGTTTGTAAAGTTACTTATGAAAATCAGCGGTTTTACCATCATCCGCAACGCGGTTAAATATAATTATCCGGTTTCGGAATCCATCCGGTCGGTTTTGCCGGTCTGCGATGAATTTGTCGTCAACATCGGGGACTGCGAGGACGGCACGGCCGATTTGATTGCCGGCATAAAGAGCGATAAAATACGGATTATCCAGAATACCTGGGATATGTCCCAAAAATCCGAAATGCTTTCGCATCAGACGAACCTGGCGCTGGCAGCGTGCACCGGCGACTGGGCTTTTTATCTTCAGTCCGATGAGGTGATTCACGAGGATGATAGGGATAAGTTAAGAAATACGATGCGGCGTTACAAAGACGACTCTCAAGTGGATGCCCTGCGGTTTCAATGGCTGCATTTTTATGGCAGTTATTTTCGTTACAGGATTGACAGCGGCTGGTATCAGAAGCAGGACCGTATCATCCGCAATAACGGTCAAATCGAATCCTTCGGCGATGCCTTTGGCTTTAGACGTAAGGATGGGCAGCCTTTGCGCCGGAAAAACACAGGGTGTTTTGTCTATCATTACGGGTGGGTGCAGCCGCAGGATGTGATGGCCCAGCGGCGGGCTAATGCCGAGGCGATCGGTTTTGTGGCTTTAAATGGGGATGCGGGGCGGGAAGAATATTTCTACGGCGACCTCAACCGGTTCCCTGTCTATTTCGGTACCCATCCGAAGGTTATGGAGCCGAAGATCCAAGCGCATCCATTGAGCCAACAGGACTGGCAAAATATCAAGCAGAAATATTGGTGGTTTCCGGCCAGATGGTTTAGAGTCAGGTATAAGACGGGAAGAAGAGTGAAAGAGAAAATTGTTTAAGGTTGAAAAATGTTGGAAGAGGTTGAAATAAGTTGAAACAGGTTTGACCCCCAAATCTTTTTGAAACCTTTTCCAACATCCCATAACTTTTTTTAACCTTTTTGGGAAACAATGGGTATAAATAATTTACACGCCGTCATCCTGGCCGGTGGTTCCGGCACGCGGTTCTGGCCGGCCAGCCGCCAGAGCCGGCCCAAGCAGTTTCTGAATCTCGTCGGCAAAGAAAGCCTGCTGTGCCAGACGATCCGCCGCATCGCGCCGAAAGTGCCTGCGGGAAACATCTGGATTGTCGCCAACCGCCGCTACCGGAAAGAAATCAAACGTCATACAGCCGGGTTCGGGGTGCGGGCCTCCCAGGTATTGTGGGAACCCAGCGCGAAGAATACAGCGCCGGCGATTGGTTGGGCCGCGGCGCGCATCCACGCCGTGAATCCCCACGCGGTCATGGTTGTCTTGCCGTCGGATCACCTCATTGCCAACCGCACGAAATTTTTGCGGCTTCTGGAAAAAGCGGTTGACCTGGCCCAGCAGGAGTATCTCGTTACTTTCGGAATCGTTCCCGCGCGCGCCGAAACCGGCTACGGCTATTTGAAAACCAAACAGGACAAGAATGTTTTACACGTCGAAAAATTTATCGAGAAGCCGAATTTTGTCAAGGCCAAACAATTTTTGAAAAATGGGGGTTACCTGTGGAACAGCGGCATGTTCGTATGGAAGGCAGAAGTTATCCTGCGTGCCTTCAAGAAATATCTGCCTTCCATTTATGCCGACGTCGGGGGGGCGGATCGTCAGGATCCTATCCAGAAGATTTGGAATCGCCTGCCAAACATCTCGGTTGATTACGGTATATTAGAGAAGGCTTCTAATGTTGTGGCGGTTTCAGCCGCCGGCATCGGCTGGTCGGATTTGGGAAGCTGGGAGGCGCTTTTTGAAATTCTACCTAAAGACAAAGCAGGTAACACAATGCGGGGCAACGTCGTCTCCCTAGATTGCCGGGACACGCTGATTTGGGCCCATCAACGTCTTGTCGCCGCCATTGGTTTAAACGATCTGGTCGTTATTGATACCTCTGACGCCCTTTTGATTTGTCCTAAACATTTGTCACAAGACGTCAAAAATTTGGCCGCTTTTTTAAAACAAAAGAATCGTTCGGAACAATAATAATAGGAATGCATCCATTGCTCATGCCCAAACACGAAACTTTAATCCTTAGTCAAAGAGACGTCGCGAAGGTTGTTAACGTCAAAAGCGCCATTGGGGCGGTGGAAGAGGCGTTTCGGGAATACGGTTTGGGCCGGGCGCAGATGCCGCCGAAGATTTATCTAGACCTCAAAGAGTTTTCGGGTGACTTTCGTGCGATGCCCTCCTACGTGCGCAAATTCAACCTCTGTACCCTCAAGTGGGTCAACGCGCACCCGAAAAACGCGGTCTTCGGACTTCCGGCGGTCATGGCGGTTATGATTGTCAGCGATCCCCAAACCGGTTTTCCCCTGGCCATTATGGACGGGACGCTGGCCACAAGCCTTCGAACCGGCGCGGGCGGGGCGGTGGCCGCCAAATTTTTGGCGCGAAGAAATTCTGAAATCGTGGCATTGGTCGGCTGCGGTGTTCAGGCGCGCGCACAGCTTACGGGGCTTCACGAAATTTTTAAGATTAAGGAAGTGCGCGTGTGGGGCCCCCAGAAGGCTTTGATTCAAAAATTTATCCGCGCGATGAAGAAAAAGAAGGAAGCGATGATTGCCGCCGCGACCATCCGGGAATGTGTTGAAGGCGCGGATATCGTGGTGACGACAACGCCCTCGCGCGTTCCCCTTGTCCAATCAGGATGGATCAAAGAAGGCACCCATATCAACGCTATCGGGGCGGATGCGCCGGGCAAGGAAGAATTGGATCCCAAGATTTTAAAAAGGGCCAAGGTGGTGGTGGATGATTTCGCCCAGGCCGCTCATAGCGGCGAAATCAACGTGCCTGTCCAAAAAGGGATTTTTAAGCTCAAGGATATTCACGCGAGCTTAGGCGAGATTGTGGCTGGCAGGAAGAAAGGAAGGACGAGCGAGCGTGAGGTGACCGTTTTCGATTCGACGGGGCTCGCTATTCAGGACACCGCCGTTGCCAGCCTCATTTACAAGGCCGCCTTGAAGAAAAAACTCGGGGCGCGGATGACGATTATTTAGATAAACTGGAGATTCAATAGGTATGCGCCTTAATCCTCCTCAAAGGATTCTCCTCATCAACATTTTCGGCATCGGAGATGTCCTTTTTACAACACCTTTGATCAATAATTTGAAGGCGGCGTATCCGGATATCTTTATTGGGTATTTGTGCAACCGCCGGACGATTCCTCTTTTGGAGCACAATTCTAAAATCAGCCGGATTTTTATTTATGAACGCGATGAGTTAGAGACCCTGCGCCAGAAATCGGCCTGGCAATACCTCAAAGCTGTCCGGCGGTTGATTCAGGACATCAGGGGCGAGCGGTTTGATATGGTTTTGGATGTTTCCTTGAACAGTTTTATGAGTTTTCTTGCTTTCGCGGCCGGGATTCCCCGCCGGATAGGATACGACTATAAAGGCCGCGGTATTTTTCTGACTCAAAGAATTCCTCTGGCAGGCTACGAAGACAGGCATGTGGCGGAGTATTACCTGGATCTTCTGGCCGCCTTCGGCGTGCCGGCCCAGAGCAGGGACATGGAGTTTCCTTTAATTCCGGAAGATATCCAGTGGGCCGCCGAATTTTTGGAAGAAAACCGTATCTCCGTCCGCCAGCCTGCCCCGCCGTTGGCGGGGCAGGCTGGCGGGGCAGGCTGGCCGGTGATTGGCCTTATCCCAGGCGGGGGGGAGAGCTGGGGAAAGGATGCCGGCTATAAACGCTGGCCGGCGGAATGCTTTGCAAAATTAGCTGATAAATTGGTTGAAAAAAAATCAGCCACTATTATACTGATGGGTGGCTTGGTTGAGCTTGATCTTTGCGAGAAAACAGCACAATTGATGCAGAACCGCCCGATTGAGACTTGCGGGAAGACTTCCCTGGGCCAATTCGCCGCTTTAATGCAAAGGTGTTCCCTGGTTGTCACCAATGACGGCGGGCCTCTGCATGTGGCCGTGGCGGTGGGGGCAAAGACGGTTTCCATTTTTGGCCCTGTGGATGAGAGGGTATACGGCCCGTATCCGTTAGGAAATCATATAGTTATAAAGAAAGACATAGTCTGCCGGCCGTGTTACCGGCAGTTTCGAAAGGCGAGTTGTGAACACATAAGCTGTTTACGGCAGATAACGGTTGAAGATGTCTTAGAAAGGGTGGAAAAGATTTCATGAATGTTCCGTTTCTTGATTTTCGTGAGCAGTATTACACCATCAAAGACCAAATTGACGTCGGCCTTAAAAAGGTCTTTGAGCGCGGGGATTTCATCTTGGGGCAGGAGGAAAAGGAGTTCGAGGCTCAATTTGCCCAGTATTGCGACGCTCAATATGCCGTTGGGGTCAATTCCGGGACAGATGCCTTGTATCTGGCGCTGGCGGCTCTGAATATCGGCGTAGGGGATGAGGTGATTCTCCCCTGCTTTACATTTATCGCAACAGCTCTGTGTGTTTCCTATACGGGCGCGACCCCTGTCTTCGTGGATATAGAAGAGGAGACGTACAATATAAATGTGCGCAAACTTAAATCTTTGATCACCCCAAAGACCAAGGCGATTATCCCTGTGCATATTTATGGTCAGGCGGCGAATATGAAGGAAATTATGGATTTGGCGCGCCAGCGTAAGATTACGGTTGTCGAGGATGCGGCCCAGGCCCACGGCGCTGTCTATCAGGGGAAGAAGATCGGTTCACTGGGCGATGTCGCTTGTTTTAGTTTTTATCCGACTAAAGGGCTGGGGGCATTTGGCGACGGCGGCATGATTGTAACCAACGATCAGAAGATTTATGAAAAGGCCAATATGCTGCGGGATTACGGCCGCAAAGACCGCTACGACCATGCAATCAAGGGATACAATTCGCGGCTGGACACGGTGCAGGCCGTCGTTCTATTGGCCAAACTGCCGCATTTGGATGAATGGAACCGGATGCGCCAGGCTCATGCCGCCTATTACTGCGAATCATTAAAGGATGTGGATGGGGTGAGAACGCCCGTCATCCAAGGGGATCGCACCCACGTCTTTCAGACGTTTGCCGTGCGTGTGCCCCATCGCAATAAGGTTTGCGAAGAGATGAAAAAGAGGGGCATCGGGGTATTGATTCATTATCCGATTCCGCTGCATCTTCAGGAGGCGTATGCGGAGCTGGGATACAAGAAAGGGGATTTTCCCGTCGCCGAGCATGTGGCGGATGAGATCCTGTCGCTTCCCATGTTTCCTCATATGACCAAGGATCAGATTGATTACGTGTGTGAGACGCTTAAGGAAATAGTCTTAAGTCCTTCGTGTAAAGGATAAGCATGAATACAGAAACGGCGCTGAATACTCAAGAGATGGTGGATAATAAAAGCCTTGCGGCGGTCAGGGTGCCGCTGTCGGTTGTCGTGATTACCAAGAATGAAGAGGCCAATATCGAGGATTGCCTTAGAAGCGTGCACGGCTGGGCCGATGAGATTGTTGTGGTGGATGATGAAAGCACGGACAGCACCATGGAGTTGGCCCGTCAGTATACGGACAGGATTTTCCGCCGCAAAATGGAGAATGAAGGCATCCACCGCAACTGGGCCTATGCCCAGGCCAGGAACGAATGGGTCTTAAGCCTGGATGCCGATGAATATGTCAGCGGGGAACTGAGAGAGGAAATCAGGGAAGGCCTCAAAAGCACTCCTTATCATGCCTTTTCCATCCCTTTGCGGAATTATATCGGGGATTATTGGGTCAAGCATTCGGGATGGTATCCGGCAGGAAAACTGAGGCTTTTTATGAAAAGCCGTTTTAAATATGAAGAGGTGGAGGTGCATCCGCGCGTTTTTTTGGATGGAGAGACAGGGCATCTCACTAAAGATATTGTCCATAAAGGCTATCCGGATTTTGAGCATTTTTTAGCCAGCTTGAACCGCCAGACGACACTGGAGGCCAGAAAATGGATTCAGACAGGACGGCGTATGTCTTTAGGGAAAGCCGTCTGGCGGACACTGGACAGGTTTCCGCGCGTGTGGATCGGGAAGAAGGGATACAAAGACGGCTTTATCGGTTTTATGATCGCTTTTTTCGCCTCTTTGTACCAGATTATGAGTTATGCCAAATATTGGGAGATGAAGCAACGCAAAGGGTAATCCATGAAGGTCGTCTTTCTCGACAGAGACGGTGTAATCAACGAGTTTCCAGGCAACGGCAATTATGTCACGAAACTGAAAGAGTTTCATTTTATCCCCGGGGCGTTGGAGGCCCTGCATCTTTTGACGGAGAATGATTATACTATTTTCGTCATCTCGAATCAGGCCGGTGTCGGCAAAGGGGTGTATACGAAACAGAAATTGAATCAAATCACCCGTCACATGTTGGGGGCAGTTAAAAAGACCGGCGGACGGATCAAGCGTGTTTTCTACTGCACCCACCGCTCTGACCATGGATGCGACTGCCGCAAGCCGGGAATAGGGTTGGTCAGACGGGCGCTGGAGTTAATGAATAAATCCATTCGCTCGGCGCAGCGGGCGTTTTTTATCGGTGATACTGAGGTCGATATCCTGGCCGGTCATAACGCGGGCTGCAAGACAATCTTTGTCCTATCCGGCCGCGAGGACCGCCGGCACATGCGCGGGTGGACGGTCAAACCAGATTTCATTGCCCAAAACCTTTTGGAGGCGGCGCAAATCATCGGTCAGAATCATTTGACCTGAAACATATCATGAAAGTCCTTGTCATTCATGCCTCGGCAGGGGCCGGTCATCAGAAGGCGGCCGAGGCCCTCTATGACGGTATTCGTAAATCTTCCCTCCATGAGGCTGTCCTTGTGGATGCCCTCGACTATACGAGCGTTTTTTTTAAGAAATTTTACCGCCAGACCTATCTTTTTCTTATCTCCGGGATTCCGTGGCTGTGGGGATTTTTTTTCCGGATTTTGGATATTCCCTGGCTGGGGCCGCTCATGCAACCGGCCCGGCGGCTTTATAATGTGGTGAACGCCAAGCGGCTCGGCGAATTCCTCGAACAAGAGGCCTTTGATTATATTCTAAGCACCCATTTCCTGCCCAGCGATGTGGCCTGCGCCCTCAAGCGATCCGGCCGTATCCGTTCCCGTCTTATTACCGTTGTCACGGACTTTGACGTGCACCAGTTTTGGCTGGGCGCAGGGGCCGATGTCTATGCCGTCGCCAGCGACTGGACAAAACAGAAACTGCAGGGCCTCGGCGTTGAGGCCTCGAGGATTGTGGTCTCCGGGATTCCCACGCACGAAAATTTTTTTCTCCCGAAAGACAGGGGACAGCTTAAAAAACGGATAGGTCTTCAAGAGGATATGTTCACGGTCCTTATGGCCACGGGCTCCTTCGGGATCGGTCCTATTGAAGAGATCATCCATGCCCTTAAGGGGGTTCAGATTATCGTCGTCTGCGGCCATAATCAAAGCCTTTTTAGGCGGCTGAGCGGGAAGAAGGATGATTGGGTCAAGGTGATGGGGCTAGTCGATAACATGCATGAGCTGATGGCCGTCTCCGATGTGATGCTCACCAAGCCCGGCGGCTTGTCGATTGCCGAGGCCTTGGTCAGCCAATTGCCGCTGATTTTTTTCAACCCGATTCCCGGGCAGGAGGCCAAGAATGTGCGCATTTTAAGAGAACACGGTATCGGCGCAAGCCCCGCAGATATAAGCGGCATAGTGGAGGAACTCAAAAAGTTACAATCCTCGCGGGATCTCTATCTCACAACCCTCAAAAGGACGCGTGAGCTGGCGCGTCCTTCTGCCGTGCGGGATATCCTTGCCCTCATTTCATGAACAAACGGATTGCACAAGTCATTGTCGGCCTGCCCGTCGAAGGCCCCTTCGATTACTCTGTCGGCAAATCCCTTCGGGATAGAATCGCGGTGGGGCAAAGGGTGCGTATGGTGTTTAACCGTCGCCCCAGCATAGGGGTCGTTGTCCGATTCCAAAAGAACAGTCCCTTTAAGCCGTTGAATCCTGTTCTGTCCATCCTCGACGATTATCCGTCCCTTGATGAAAAGGCGCTCAAACTCACCAGGGCTTTCGGGAGATATTATGGCTGTTCGTGGGGGGAGGCCGCACAGACGTGGCTGCCGACGGCCCTGCGAAAGGCCAAAGAACTTCAATGGACGCCTTGCGGCGAAGATAAGGCCGAAGCGCCCTTGGGAAAGAAGGTCATTTTGCTTCATGACAAAAGCCCTGATAAGAGGTGGCCGTTTATCCTGGAGACGATCCGAAAGGTATGGGAGGCCAAACGCCGTGTTATCTTTCTTGTCCCCGAGGCATCGCTCATTGAATCTGTCCTGCAGAGGCTCAAAGAGGTTTCCTGTCCGGTCATCGTACTGGATAAAAAGATGCGCTCCTCGCGGGAGTTGGAGCAGTGGATCAAGGTCAAAGAAGGCAGGGCGACGGTCGTTGTGGGGACGCGGTCCGCGGTTTTTGCCCCGGTGTCCTCTTTAGGTTTGATTGTTATTTACGAGGAAGAGCATGCGGCTTACAAACAGGAGCAGTCCCCTCATTACCGGGCGCAGACCATAGCGCAGATGCGCTCCCAGAGTGAAGGATGTTCTCTTCTTTATGTCAGCTCAGCGCCTTCTGCCGAGACATGGCACAAGGCAAAAAAAGAGCGTTGGACAAAGATCACCTATGAGCCGGATCGTTTAAGCGAAATGCAGCCTGTGGATATGACCAATTACAATCCCCAGCGGACATCGATTCTTTCTTTTCCTTTACAGAGTGCGATACAGGAGACCCTGACGGCGCAAGGCAAGGTGGTTTTATTTATGAACCGCAAGGGTTTCAGCACACAGACGCGCTGTCCTCAGTGCGGATGGACGCTGAAATGCCCGCGCTGCGATGTCAATCTGACGTATTTGTACGTCTCCAAGAGGATGGTTTGCCGGCATTGTTCTTTTAAGACAGAATTGCCGGGATTTTGTCCTCACTGTCCGGGTTCCTACCTGCGTTCAAGCGGGACAGGAATAGAGAAACTGGAAAGCGAGGCGGCGCGGCTCTATCCCCATGCCCGCATCAGCCGTTACGACCGGCAAACGGCAGAATTCCCTCGGGAGGCGGATGTGGTGATTGCCACCCAGGCGGTCTTGAAAGGACAGGGGGCTTTTCCGGTGGATTTAATGGCGGTTGTGAATTTTGACGCCGAACTGCACCACATGGATTTTCGCAGCGCCCAGAAGGCCTTTGCCCTCCTGGTTCATTTAAGGCAGTTTGCCGTCAGGAAGCTGCTGGTTCAGACACGGATGATCGACAACTACTGTCTGAGGGCGGTCCTTAAGGGGGATTTCGATGGATTTTATCGCAAGGAGCTCAAATTCCGGCAGGAGCTGGGATTCCCTCCCTATAAACATTTGGCGGCTGTCGGACTGCGCGGGAGCGACGAAGAACGTGTCTTTGAGCAGGCCAAGGATCTCTATGCGCGCTTGGAGAAGCGCAAACCTCAAGGGATAGATGTCCTTGACCCGCACCCGGATGTGAATCCTAAGCTGCGGGATAAATATCGTTTTACAATTCTATTGAAAGGCCTGTCGGTAAAAGATATACTGGCGTATGCGACGCCGGTCATTAAAGATTTCAAACGCAGGCACAGCACGCTGATAACGCTTAACGTGGATCCTTAATCGTAAAGCGCCGCTCGTGAAGAGTATCTCGTAAGATATTTTTTGCGCTTCACGAAATACGTTTCACGCTTCATGCGATAATGTTATGAATATTGTCTTTTTTGGCAGCGATGATTTTGCCGCGGCGCATCTGAAGGCGTTGATTGACTCGAGACATGAGGTGGCAGCCTGTGTGACGCAGCCTGACAAGCCTAAGGGAAGGGGCTGGAAGGTGAGCGGTTCCCCGGTTAAACAGTGCGCCGGGGAGCATAAGATTTTGGTGTTGCAGCCGACGCGTCTTCGGGATGAGGTTTTTTTAAGCCAGTTAAGATGCCTGGACAGCGATTTATTTGTTGTGGTTGCCTACGGCCAGTTTCTCCCCGACGAGGTTTTGGCGGTGCCGCATCGTTTTGCCGTCAATGTCCATAGTTCCCTTCTGCCCAAATACCGCGGGGCCGCGCCGATCAACTGGGCAATTGTCAACGGAGAACGGCAGACGGGAATTTCTATTATGAAGATCAGTTCTGTCCTGGATGCTGGGGATATCTTGGTTCAGGAAAAAATAGCCATCGCCCGGGACGATACCGCGGTCACATTACGGACTAGAATGTCTCAGATATGTCCGTTTTTTCTTCTTGAGACAATGGATACAATTGAAAAAAATGCGTATACCTTGACCCCGCAGGCGCATGAGGCGGCGACCTTTGCCCCTAAATTGACGAAAGAATTGGGACGTATCCGCTGGGATAGTAAGGCTGAAGTGATTTATAATCTTGTGCGCGGTCTTTTGCCGTGGCCGGCGGCGTATACTTTTTATAAGGGGAAATTACTGAAGATACTGGAGACCGAGGTTATGGACAAAGATTTTTCTGTTGTATCTTCAGGAGAAGTAACGGAAATTGACAAGAAAGGTTTTGTGGTCGCCGCCGCCGGAGGTGGACTGCGAATTAAAAAGGTTCATTTCGAGGCCTCCAGGCCGATGGAGGCGCATGATTTTGTCGCAGGGCATAAACTCGGAGTTGGATTTCGGTTTGAATAGCTATGCCTCAATTACGAAGAGATCCCCTTTCAGGGCGCTGGATTATTGTCGCCACGGAACGGGCCCGAAGGCCGGGTAATTTTGTTGATGTAAACGACGGGACGCTGGAGGAGAACCCTCAAGCCTGCCCGTTATGTCATCCTGACCGCGAGCCGGTCTACGCAGAGGAAGATGTGCGGATTATTCCTTCGAGACAGTATTCTCCGGAGAGTATAGCTGTATTGGAGCGCCGGCACCATGGTCTGTATGATCGGATTACAGGGATGGGGATACACGAGATCGTGATTGAAACGCCTGATCATATCGCCAATATGGCGGATTTGGATGTCCGGCAAATCCAGCATGTCATCCGGGCATATGCTCATCGGTTCCGCGATCTGGAGAAAAATTCGTCGCTGGCCAATATCCTGGTTTATAAAAACCACGGCCCAACGATCAGCCACCGGCATATCCAGCACACCTGTTCCCATATCCTCGCCACCCCTGTCCGTCCGCGGCGCGTGAAGGAAAAGCTTCAGGAGGCCCAGAAATACTTTGAGGCGAAGAAGAGGTGTCTTTATTGCGACGTGATTCTTCAGGAGAGGGAGGACGGGAAACGCCTTGTCCTGGAGACGCAGCATTTCATAGCCGTGACGCCGTTTGCCGCACGGTTTTTGTTTGAGGTGTGGATTTTGCCTAAAGACCATCACTGCGACTTCGCCGAAGGGATTCAAGACCGCGAAGATGACCTGGCCGGGATACTTAAAGGGATCCTGCAAAAGCTCAAAGAAGGGCTGGATGATCCGGCGTACAATCTCATCGTGCAGACGGCGCCTTACCGAAGGAAGGGTGATGACTATAAGTGGGAAACACTGGAGAAAGATTATCATTGGCATATAGAAATTATCCCCCGGCTGACGCAGGTTGCTGGTTTCGAGAAGGGGACGGGGTTTTATATCTGCGGTATTCCGCCGGAGGATACGGCCGAATATTTAAGAGAAGAGGAGACCCCATGACAGAATTGCGCCGGGATCTTATCATGGGGCAGTGGGTGATTGTTCATACGCAGGATTCCTGGGCTCCGGAAAGGTATGAGAGGGAAAGCCGTCACCGTGAACGGCTGTCGACCTGTCAGTTTTGCCCCGGGAAAGAATTTTTCACGCCGCCAGAGATCGACGCCATCCGTCCCGAAGGGTCGGCGGCCAATGCCCCAGGCTGGCGGGTGCGTGTGGTACCCAATAAATTCCCGGCCTTGAGGATCGAGGGGAACCTGGATGAACGCCAGGAGGGTGTTTATACATTTTTTAACGGCATCGGCGCGCATGAGGTTCTGATCGAGACACCGGTGCATGATAAGAATCTGGCCGAGTTTACGGATGAGGAAATAGCCCATGTGATCAGTAAGTATCAAAGCCGTTTTACAGACCTTCGCAAGGATAAGCGGTTCAAATATATTGTCCTCTTCAGGAATTACGGCGAGTCGGCCGGCGCCACGGTGGGACATCCCCACAGCCAGATCATTGCCCTTCCCATGGTTCCCAAATATGTCCTCCAGGAGCTTCAGGGCGCCCAGAAGTATTACGAGGAGAAGGGGCGCTGCGTCTATTGCGATATCCTGGCCCAGGAATACAGCGATCAGGAACGGATTATCACGGAGAATGAGCATTTTATCGTTTTTTGTCCCTTTGCCCCGCGGTATCCTTTTGAATGTTGGATATTTCCTAAAAAGCACAATGCTGACTTTTCAGCCATCGACGATAAGGAGAGATACGCGTTGGGCCGCATTCTTAAAGATGTCTTGTCCCGGATGAAGGCATGTCTGAACGATCCGCCGTACAATTATTATTGCCATGTCTCCCCTATAAACAGCAAAGGGGAAGATCACGAACCGCCCTGGTGCCATGGCGGAAAACTGGATGTGTCTCATTGTTTCCACTGGCATATTGAGATTATCCCCAAGTTAACACGCACCACCGGCTTCGAGCGCGGGACGGGATTTTACATGGTGCGCACCGACCCCCGCATGGCTGCCGGATACCTGCGCGCGGTATCGTCTCCAAACTCTTCTTGATGCCCACAATCCCGCCACAGCCCCGAATTCCCTCTTGACAATTCAGGACGGAGAGTATATTGTATATTTTCCATTGTAAGGATTTTGGAAAAGGGAATGCTTTTTTAACAAGGGAATGTTTTATCACAAATAGAATGCGGAGGTAAGCATCATGACAAAGATAGGGATTAACGGGTTCGGCCGTATCGGCCGTTTGGTGTTCCGGGCCGCCGTGGATAATCCGAATGTTCAGGTGGTTGCCATTAATGATCTTTTCGACGCGGATTATCTGGCTTATATGCTTGTTTATGACTCTACTCAGGGCCGGTTTAAGGGAACCGTGAACGTCAAGGATAATCAATTGATCGTTAACGGCCAGAAGATTCGCGTCACCGCCGAGAAAGACCCGGCCAATCTCAAGTGGGGCGAAGTCGGTGCCGAATATGTCGTCGAGTCAACGGGACTGTTCACTACGATTGAAACAGCCAAAGGTCATCTGCGGGCAGGCGCTAAGAAGGTAATCATCACCGCTCCCTCGGCTGATGCCCCGATGTTTGTCATGGGAGTCAACCAGGACTCCTATGCGCCGGATATGGATGTTATTTCCAATGCCTCCTGCACGACGAACTGCCTTGCTCCTATTGTCAAGGTGCTTCATGACAAATGGGGTATTGTGGAAGGCCTGATGACGACCTGTCATGCGGTGACAGCCACCCAGAAGACGGTGGATGGCCCGTCCAAAAAGGATTGGCGCGGCGGCCGCGGGGCCTGGCAGAATATTATCCCTGCCTCCACAGGAGCGGCCAAGGCCGTGGGCAAGGTGATCCCGTCGCTTAACGGCAAATTAACCGGCATGGCCTTTCGGGTGCCAACGGCTGATGTGTCGGTCGTGGATTTAACCTGTAAATTAGCCAGACCGGCCAAGTGGGATGATATCAAAAAGGCCATGAAAGAGGCCTCGGAAGGAGAGCTGAAAGGAATTTTAGGGTATACGGAAGACGCGGTTGTCTCTTCTGATTTCATTGGTGATTCCAGAACCTCCATCTTTGATGCCGATGCTGGCATTGCTCTTAATGATACTTTTATTAAGGTGGTCGCGTGGTACGATAATGAGTGGGGGTATTCGAACAAGGTCGTTGATTTGATTTTTTTTATCGCGTCCCGTCAGCCTGCCTGCTCGTCTCACGGCGGAGCGGGTAGACCTGCCTGACGCCTGCCCCATCGTTGAGGGGCAGGTGGGAAGCTTGTAAGAAAAAGGGAAACAGCGCATGCGCTGTTTCCCTTTTTTTCTTATTCTTATTTGGACAAAGGGATACTTTTATGTATAATAAAACCGTTTGGTTACGAATGGAATATGGAGTTGCATCAAAGTGAGGTGCCGCCGTGAAAGAGAGACGACAGTATAAAAGGATTAGAATCGATCTTCCTGCCCAGTGCAAGATTTACGGCCCTTCAGAGATTTGTTTTTCCACAAAAGTTTATGATATCTCCCCCGGCGGTATATGTTTCCTGACCAACGATAAAATCGAATTAGGGACACAGGCTGAGATCCAGATTAAGCTTGATAATAATGAGAAGATAACCATGAAGGCAAAGGTCACCTGGTCTGAGGGGCCCCAAGGGGCAGAGCCGGCCAGGGCCGGGGTTAAGATTGTAGATATCGCCAAACAGGACTTGGAAAGATTTGTGTATTTTTACTGCCAGAGGTTATTCAACTTCCTGATGAGCAGAAAGAAGATCCTTATCATTGAAGATGAAAAAGATATGGTGGATTTGTTGACCTATGAGTTGAAACAGAAGGAATATGACGTCGTCAGCGCCTGTGACGGCCAGGAAGGATTTACTAAATATCTGGAGGAATGGCCCGATTTAATTATCCTGGATTTAAGCCTTCCCAAACTCAACGGCTACGAGGTCTGCCGAAAGATCCGCAGAGAGAAAAACGATACCAAAACACCCATCATCATGCTGACCGCCCGGGATCAGGAGGCGGATAAGATTATCGGCGGCGTCCTCGGCGCCGAGAAATACATCACAAAACCTTTTGATTCGGAACATCTCTTAAGCGAGATTGACAAGTATCTTAAGGCAAATTAGCCGGTCAATCGTCATAACAGGGATGATGCCTGCGCAGCCCCCTGAGGGCTCCTCTGCACAGATTTTCTATGCGACTTCGGCCTAAGATTACCACCCTGCTTCTCCTTTTGTCTCTCGTCCCTTTACTTGTTATTAGTATTATTGCCTATTATAACGGCGTAACTTCCTTGCGCCGGATTATGGGATCGTATTTTCAGTTTGTCGCCCGGCGCTCTATAGAGAAGATAGACGACAAAGTTTTTGAGATCGCCGAAGATGTCCGCCGCTGGACCGGATTGGAATTCATGCAGGATGTCGTGACGGGAGATGTTGATGGACGCATTGTCTCGTTTTTGGTGCGCGCTCAGAAGGAATACGGGATTTTTTCCCGGATGGATGTCTTGAATGTTTCCGGTGAAGTTGTCGCATCGAGTTTTTCCCCGGTGGGGCAGAGTTTCTCTCGGGAAAGGTTTTTTAGGGAGGCGATGGCCGGCTTATCTTACATAGGGGACATGGAGCAAGATCCCGTTACACACGAAGGGGGGATGGATTTTGCGTTCCCTATACGATCTGCCTATGAACAGGGGAGGGGAATCATCGGCGTGGTCAGGGCACGCTGGAGGACTCAAGAACTCTCGCAGGTGCTGGAGACCTCGTTCATAAGAGGCGTTCTGCCTGTGGGGCGTATTTTGCTCTTGCGCAAAAATGGTCTGGTGATCGCAGGGACGAAGGACACTCAGGGGCTGCGGCTTGAGGCCGATTTGACTCGGCAGGGATTTGAATCCGTCCGTTTAGCCCGGCAGCAAAAAGAGGGGTATTTGCTCGAGAGGAAAGATGCTGAAGGGAAAAATTACTTTATCGGATACAGTTATTCACAAAGGTATGGAGATCTTAAGGGGTTAGGCTGGACGGTTTTGGTCGTTCAGGAGGCGGGAGTCGTCTTCATACCCGTAACGCGCTTAAGTTCGCTTATTGCATGGATTTTTTTTGTGGTCGTTGCCTGTGTTATCCTAATTGCCCTTAAGGCATCTAAAAATATTTCAAGACCCGTGCTGAAGATGGCGTATGTGGCCGAGCGGGTGGCCAACGGGGATTTGGATTTGGAGCAGGAGGTGAGATACACAGGCGGGGATGAATTGGGGATATTGGCGGAGGCCTTTAACAGGATGATCAAGGATTTAAAAGATCATCGCATGCAGCTGTTGAGGGAGAAGGCGCATATTCATTCGATTATATCGAATATGGCCGATGCCCTGTTTGTGGTGGATGCCGGCGCCATGATTCAGATGGTGAATGACAGGGCGGCCCAATTGTCCGGTTATACGCAGGAAGAATTGACAGGCCAATCCCTTCACAGTTTATTTGTTGGCGCAGGAGAGGAACTAATTCTTGAAAAAGTGGCCGCCGATCACGCTATCCGCAGTGACGAGAGGACGTTTTTGACCCGGGAAAATCGAGAAATTCCCGTTGAGTTCTCGGCATCAGTCATGTTTGACGATGACCGTCAAATCCGGGGGATTGTCTGCCTGGTTCACGATATTACAGACCGCAAGAGAATTGAGCGTCTTATCCATGAGGCTGAGGCGCACAAGGCCGTGATTGTGGATTCGGCGATGGATTGTATTATATCCATCAATCATGAGGGGCGGATCACGGAATTTAACCCCGCCGCCGAGAGGACATTTGGCTTCAGCCGTAAGGAGGTTATCGGTAGAGAAATGGCGGATGTGATTATCCCTCCCTCTCTGCGGGAAGGCCATCGCCGCGGTATGGCGCGTTATCTGGCAACCGGCGAAGGCCCTGTCCTTAATAAACGTTTGGAGTTGACAGCCCTTCGCTCTGACGGTTCCGAATTCCCCGTCGAACTATCGATTGTCCGTATCCCGGCACAAGGCCCGCCGATATTTACCGGTTATCTTCGCGATATCACCGAACGCAAACACTCCGAAGAGGAAATTAAAAAGGTTATGCAGATGAAAGACGAATTTGTTTCAACGGTCTCTCATGAATTGCGCACTCCCTTGGCGATTTCCAAAGAAGGGCTGTCGTTGCTGCGCCGGGGCAAAGCCGGCGAAATGACCTCCCAGCAGAAGGAGATTGTCGACATGGCCGCCTCCAATATCGACCGCCTGGCGTTTCTCATTGATGATATTCTCGATGTCTCCAAGATCGAGGCCGGTAAGATGCCCCTCTACAGGGAATCGGTGGATGTGGCGGAACTGGTCCAAGAGAATTGCCGCGGGTGGGCATTGAGGGTCAAGGCCAAAGAAATCAATTTCTGTTTGGATGTCCCTCCAAAATCGATTATACTCGATATCGATAAGATGAGATTCATGCAAATCCTTTCGAATCTGATCAGCAATGCCTTTAAGTTTACGCCGGAAAAAGGAAAAATCACCGTTACCGTTGAGGAGGAGGAGACAAACGTTAAATTTTCCGTCATCGATACAGGCGTGGGAATTCCGCAGGAGGATCTGCCAAGACTCTTTGAGAAATTCTATCAGGGGGAGCGGACCTACGGCCCCGGCATGTATGGAACGGGGTTAGGTCTCAATATCGTTAAATCCTTGGTGGGGTTGCACGGGGGACGGATCAGCGTTGTCAGCGAAGTAGGAAAAGGCTCTACGTTCTCGTTTATCGTTCCCAAGCCGGGAATTTCTTAATTGTCTATTGCAGGGGGGCGTGGAAGATATGGATAAAAAAAAGATTCTCATTGTCGAAGATGAAAGCCATATGAGGATGATGCTGAGCCTGGAGCTGGAGACGGCCGGATACGAGGTCCATCAGGCCGAGGACGGCCAGAAGGGCTTTCAAACCGCAACTGAGGTTAAACCGGATCTGATCATTTCGGATATCCTGATGCCGAATATGGACGGCAATCAATTGATGCAGAAATTGCGCGGCAGCGACTTCGGCAAAGAGATTCCCTTTATTGTCCTGACCGCCCGCGGCCAGATGCACGATTATTTTGAGGTCATAGAGGTGGATGATTTCATCATAAAGCCTTTTGATGCCGAGGATCTGCTGGCGAGAGTGAAAAAGGTCTTGTATAGGGCCCGGGAGAAGCAATCCAAGACAAAAAGCATTGATATCAGCGCCGGCATGAAGAAGAAAATATTGATCCTTGAAAACGATGTGTTTCTTGGCTCAAAATTGGAGGGGATGCTGACGGGAAGCGGTTACGAAGTCTACATCGCCAATACGATAGCCGAGGGCGTTAACCATGTCCTGCGCCTCAAACCGGATGCGGTTATCCTTAAGGTTCAATTGGATGGGGTGGGTGCCGATAAACTTATGGAGATTATCAAGGGAATATCGTCTTTGAAAGATTTTTCTTTCATTATTTGCGGTGAAGAAAGTATAGAGGAGGGACGCCCAAGCGCCCTCAAGGCGGGGGCTTGGGGCTTTATCAGAAAAACCGATGACAAAGAGAGCGTTGTTAAGGCCGTTCGGGAGGCGTTGAGTCCGCCGACGGCGGGGTTGAGCGCCGGAATATCATAGATGACCCTTCCTGAGAGTAAAGTTTTAGGGCCGTTGCTTGTTGACAAACATATCATCACCTCCGAGCAGCTGGGTCTCGCCCTTAAGAAACAGGAAGAGACAGGAAAAGAGCTTAAGGTAATCCTTTTGGAGCTTGGTTTCATCGACGATGAGACCGCGATTTTGCCGGTCCTGGCCCACGAGATGGGAGTGGCTTATGTCACTCTCAGAGATATCGAAATTTCCGCTGAGGTTATAAAAAAAATCCCCGCCCAGTTTGTCAGTCATTATCAGGTTATCCCCTTACGGTTAGAAAACGATACACTCACGATTGCAACAACGAGGCCTTGGGATATCCATCTTTTGGATGAAATAGGGCTTGTGGTGGACGCCCGGTTAAATCCTGTTTTGTCGGGACAGAGGGAAATTCTGGAGGCCATCCGCCGGTATTACGGCATCGGGGCCGAGACGATTGAGCGGATGATGGATACCGCTCAGCCGGTTGTCCAGGCCGCCCGCGAGGTCACCAATATCGAGGAGACACAGTCCGAGGCCTCCATCAGCAAATTCTTCAACCAGATTCTCCTGGAGGCCTATAGGGATCGCGCAACGGATATCCATATTGAGCCCTTTGAGGGCGGGCTGCAGGTGCGCTACCGCGTGGACGGGGTTTTATACGATGCGCGCGTCCCCCCCGACATCAAACATTTCCGGGAGGCGATTGTCTCCCGCATTAAGATTCTATCGAACCTGAACATCGCCGAGAAGAGGATGCCGCAGGACGGCCGGTTTAAGGTGTGTGTGGGGGACATCGACCTTGACTTAAGGGTTTCGTTTATTCCGACACCTTACGGGGAGAGCGTTGTCCTGCGTATTCTCAATACCACCCGGCTTTACAGCCTTGAGGAATTGGGACTTTCGGAAAGAGAGAAAAGTCTCTTGGAAGGTTTGATTAAGAAACCGCATGGGATTATATTCTTGACGGGCCCGACGGGTTCGGGAAAGACCACAACCCTTTACTCTTGTCTGGCGCATATCAATACGCAGGAGAAAAAGATTATCACCATTGAGGACCCTATCGAGTATCAGCTTAAAGGGATTATCCAGATTCAGGTCAATCCGGCGATAGGCCTGAGTTTCGCCCATGGCCTGCGTTCGATGCTCAGGCACGATCCCGATATTATGATGGTGGGTGAGGTCCGCGATAGGGAGACCGCCCAGATCTCCGTTCAGATTGCCTTGACGGGTCATTTGATTTTCTCCACGCTGCACACCAATGACGCCGCCAGCGGCGTCACGAGGCTTTTGGACATGGGGGTGGAGCCTTATCTGATTACCAGCACGGTGGAGGATTTTATCGCCCAGCGTTTGGTCCGTATTATCTGTCCCAAATGTAAGATGCCGGTTCAGGTAACGCCTGAGATGATCAAAGACTTTGGCTCAGAGGCGGATATCTCTTCGACGAGAGATGTTTACGAAGGCAAGGGATGCAAGGCCTGCAATTTTACCGGCTTCAGCGGACGGGAGGCCATCTATGAATTTTTTATTTTTAATGATGCCATCCGTCAGCTGATCCTGGAGCGGGCAGCCGCGGGCCGGCTTAAAGAAAGGGCTGTTGCATGCGGGATGAGGACGCTGCGTCAGGCCGGCTGGGAAAAGGTCAGGAAAGGGATCACAACGATCCAAGAGGTTTTACGGGTGACGCAGGAAGAGGAAAATTAACCTTATAACGTCATGGCAGCTCATTGAACGGATGAGAATGTGCTGTGGGTTGTGAGGAGGAGGAAGAGGGCAGGATGCCGGCGTTTCGATACAAGGCCAAGGGAGGCCCGGATAAGGTTGTGAGCGGCATTGTCGAGTCCTCGAATCTGGATAATGCCGTTGTCCAAATTATTCGGCAGGGCCTGGCACCCATTGATGTGACCCTTGTGGAGGCCGCGGAGGCTGGAAAGGAACAAGACGCAAGCCTTCAGCGCACTTTAAAGTCTTCGTGGATAGGGCCACGGAGGGCAGGTCCTCAGCAGATTCTGTTATTGACAAGGCAGATCAGCGATCTGGTCGGCGCCTCTGTCCCCCTTTTAAGGGCATTGCAGATCGTCCTGCATCAACTGAGAAGTTCGCCGTTGCGCGATATGGTGGATGATATGTATCATTTTGTTCAGAACGGCGGTTCGTTTTCCGGGGCGCTGGCGAGGCACCCGGATTTGTTTTCCCCCTTTTATGTGAATATGGCCAGAACCGGCGAGGTGGGCGGGCATTTGGATAAGGTGCTGGAGCGGCTCGCCAGCCATCTTGAAAAGGATTATGAGATACGCAGCAAAGTCCGCTCAAGCCTGACTTACCCCTTATTGATTCTTGCGGTGGGCGTTTTGACGGTGGTTGTCCTTCTGGTCTTCGTCATCCCCCGTTTGTCCATTATGTTTGATGATTTTGATGAGGCTCTGCCTCTGCCGACTCTTGTGTTGATGCGCGTGAGCGGATTTTTTGCCCGCCATTGGTGGTGGCTGTTCAGCGTTATCGTCCTAGGGGGGATATATGGGAATCGATGGGTCAATTCTGCAAAGGGGCGTTTGTGGTTTGACGATTGGAAACTGCGGCTTCCTTTCCTGGGCGAATTTATAAAGGTCGTTGAAATCGGGCGGTTTGCGCGGACATTAGGCGCGCTGCTGGAAAACGGGGTTCCCATCACCTCTGCCTTAAATGCGGTGTATCCTGTTGTCGGTAATACGGTATTAAGCGAGGCCATCCGAGGAATATCGCATGAGGTGGGCGACGGATCGACGCTGAGGGCGGCGTTTCAGAAAAGCGCTTTTTTCCCAGAGATGGCGGTCTCCATGGTTTCCGTCGGGGAGGAGGCCGGACGGCTGGAGGAAAGCCTCTTTAAGATGGCGGATACGCTGGAGAGGCAGTCCGAGCAGACTGTCCGGTTGATGATATCGCTGTTGGGGCCCGTTGTTCTTATCGCAATTGTTGTCCTGGTCGGATTTGCGGTCATCGCCATGCTGCTTCCGATTCTTAGGATGAACGTGTTGATCTCATGAGGCAAGGAGAAGACAATGGTTCTTAAAAACAGGAAGGCATTTACGTTGATTGAAATTATGCTGGTTGTGATGATTATCGGCATCTTGGCCGCGATGGTTATTCCGAATATCGCCGGACGGGGCAAGCAGGCGCGCGCGGCCGCGGCCCGTGCGGATATTGAGGCCAATCTGACAACGGCCCTGGATCTCTACGAGCTGGATAACAGCCAGTACCCTACGACCGACCAGAGCTTAAAGGCGTTGATTCAGAAACCGTCCGCCTCGCCTGTCCCGGAGAATTGGAGCGGCCCCTATCTTAAGAAGAAGGCGATTGCTTTGGATCCGTGGGGGAAGGAATATGCGTATGTCTCGCCGGGCGTTCATAACACGGACGGCTTTGACCTTTTTTCTTACGGCCCTGATGGCGTGGAAAGCGGCGATGATATCGTCAATTGGACGGATTTGGAAGAGTAGGTCAAGGCATGGGGCTTCGCCACCGTCTACTTTTAGGGTTTACGATTATCGAGCTATTGCTGGTCGTTATCATTCTCTTAGTGGTCGTGGGATTGACCGTTCCCAGTTTCAGTCCCGCCTATGCGCGCCTTCAACTGCATAAAACGGTCGAAGACCTTGCGTTCGTCATGCGCTATGCCCAGAGCCGCTGTGTCATGAACAACCGGCGCATCCGTCTGGCGTTTGATTCTACATTGTCAGAATATCAACTGATGCAGCAGACACCCCCATCGGGAGAAGGCGAGGGGGCCTTTGAGCCCGTCGGGGGGCGCTGGGGCAGGGTTTTTCGGATCCCGGATGATGTAACGGTTCACACGGATGATCCTTTTGTTTATTTTTTTCCCGACGGGCGTATAGAGAAACAGGATATTTCCATCTGCCGTCAGGAGAAGTGTCTTACAATCTCAACCCAGGGACAGCGGGGCCATGTCTGGATTCTTGAAAACAAAGGATAAAGAAAGAGGGTCTCTTCTTTTGGAGGCCTTATTGTCGGTTATGGTCCTTTCGGTCAGCCTGAGTGTGATCGTCCAATCTATGACCTCAGCCTTACGCGCCATCCGTTACAGCGCGGATTATACGGCAGCTTTAACGGCCTTGGAAGATCAGATGTTCGATCTCATGGAAGGAGGTTTCCTCGAGACAGGCTCAAGTCAAAAGCAGCTTGCCGATCCCGATGCAGCCTATCAGTATTTCTTAGAGGCGGATCCCTTTCAGGAGACATCGCCGGGCGGTATTCAGAAGGTCAGTGCACAAATCCAGTGGAAGTCGGGAAGACGGCAAAACCGTATTGTCTTAAAGACATATTCTCTGGGCAGCGACGTTAAGAAAAAACAGGAATAATGTCATGGGCAACTCACGCTCAAAACACAACCTCAAGTCTAAAATATCACAGACGGCGAGAAAAAAGTATGCAGGCTTCACGCTCCTTGAGCTTCTTTTGGGATTGAGTCTTTTTTCCGTCATCGCCGTGTGTGTTTACAGCACCTTTTGGGCAGGCATGAACTTAAGCCGCCGCTCTGAAAGGAGCGGCGGTTCCTACCGGGAGATACGCTGGGCATTGGAGCTGATGGTGAGGGATATGGAAAACACAGTCCCTTATGACTTTTCCAATTCTTATCCTGAGAAGAGGGCGTTTGAGGGAGGCGATAACAAAATAACTTTTATGACCGTCTCTGAAGGCGGGTTAAAGGCCGTGAGTTATTATCTTGTCCCGCCGGAGGAAACCCAAATCCATCGGATTATCGTCGGCGCCGCATATCGCAAGAATGTGGACATGACCCTGCGCGATGAGCGCGCGCGCCGTCTCTATTGCCTCGTGAGGGAGGAAAGGGAATTTGTGGATTCTCTGGAAGGGAATTCAGGGGCGGGCGGGACGAGTGAGGTCATTGCCACCAATATTGAAGAAAACGGTCTTAAATTTTCTTTCGGTTATTTGAAAGAGGGCGAAGACCGCCTCTCTGCCTGGAAGGACAAATGGCAGAATCCTTATCCGCCTCTGGCCGTCCGTATCGAAATGGATTTTTTTGTTGAGGGCGGGAATAAAGAGGCGGCACGGCTCGACAGGAGGGTTCTCATTCCCCAGGGGTCGTTAGGGAAAGAGGCGTCATGAAGGTTTTTTTAGGGAAAAAAGAGCAGTCTGGTACAATACTCCTTGTTACTTTATGGGTATTGGTTGTTTTGACAGCCCTCACCTTAAGCGTGGGGCGCAGCACAGCTCTTGAACTGGCCTTGACAAAACACACCGTTGCCAAGGCAAAATCAAAATATCTGGCCTGGGCGGGCATTGTCTATGCCTTGGATCAGATAAGGGAAGATTCCCATGATTCCTTGTCAGGCAGGCGCGATACGCTTTATTACTGTGCGATTCCAATGAATGAAGAACACACGCCCGTCGAGCTTTTTAAGGAACGCGTCGTGGGGGACGGGTATTTCGAGATATCCTCCAGGGCTGATGGCTTTGCAGGGCAAGAGGAGGGGGGCGTTTATTACGGCCTGCAGGACGAGGAGCGCAGGATCAATGTCAACGCCCTGACATCCTCCAATGCCTTTGTTTTGAACAGCCTCCTCATCCTTCGGGGATCCGACCCCCAGACGGCGCAGATAATAACTTTTTCCCTGCTGGACTGGAAGGATGCGGATAATCTCCTCAGCCAGGAGGGTTCGGGCGCCGAGGATGATTATTACATGGGTCTTTCCAATCCGTATCATTGCAAGAACCGCCCCTTGGATTCCAAGGAGGAGCTGCTTCTCGTGCGGGGGATGGATCCGGAGGCATTCCAGAAGATAGAGGATGATATTACGATTTTTCCCAAAAGCGGAAATTTGCGCATCAATTTTGACACGGCCTCTGAGGCCGTCCTGCAAGCCCTCGCTTATGCGTTTAAAGGGTCCCTCACCAACACGGATACAGCCGATGCGGATGCCTTGGCGACAAAGATTTTGGATTACCGCCGCGGCGAGGACGGGAGGGAATTCACCGTCGACGACCGTCCGATCGAGATGGGCAAGATGGCGTTGAACGCCAAGGAAAATGTCTTGTTTCTGGCCATGAATCAGTTCCGGACGGAAAAGTCCGATTATATTTACGTCCACAGCGAAGGCGTTGAATACAGACGGGGCGCGAAAACAGAAATGAGCGCGGTCATTTATCGTCCCGATTTGACCGTCCATTACTGGCACAGGGATTAGATTTATGAAGAAAAATCTTTTAACCACCATTGAGATCACAGATACCCACATCAAGCTGTTGCAGGCCAAGGTTGTGCGGGGGGGGAGCGTCCTTTCCCTGTGCACACTCCGGCCGGTTGCGGATTCTAGGGATGAGGGCATCGTTAAGGCACTGAAGGACATGACCGCCTCCCGCACCATCCCTTCGGAAAGTCTGATGGGAGTCATTCCCCGACGGCTTATTATCCTGAAACAGATGCGCCTGCCGTCGCAGAATGAACGGGAGATCAGGAAGATGGTGGGATTGCAGTTGGTCAGTCAGCTCCCTTACTCTGTGGAGGATGTGGTGTATGATTATGAGCTTTTGGAGAAAGAGTCCTCCGGTTATGTCCGGGTGCTGGTCATGGCGCTTCATAAAGAGGTCAGCCGCCGGTATCTGAATCTTTTTCAAGAGGCGGGGTTGAGCCCTGAAAAATTTATTCCCAGTTCCTGGGGGCTTTTGGGCTGGCTGATCTATCAGGAGCACCGGCGGAAGATCAGCAGTAAAGAATCTGTTCTTTTGATTGACGTGGATGCCGTCCATTCAGAGGTTTGTTTTTGCCATGACCGCAAATTGTTTTTTTCCAGGAACATCCGTTACGGGGTCAAGGACCTCGGCGGCGATCAGATGAAGGGGCTGGTTGATCAGGTCGTTTTAAGCGCGCGCAATTACCGTAAAGAGGAGATGGGGCCGGAGGTGACGAGGGCGGTTGTTGTCTCGACGCGCCCCGAGGCGGCGCTTCTTAAGGAGAAATTGCAGGAAGAGATGAAAATCCCGGTGGATATTTCCTCTCCCCTTGAAAATGTCTTATGCCAGAAAAATATGGATTTGTCAACGCTCAAAGATCAGTCGGGGCTTTCCTTCGGGGTCGGGTTCGGCGTGCTCTTATCCGATATGAAGAAGATGATCAATCTGATCCCCCAAGAGGTCCACACCGTCAAGCAGACGCGGTTGAAAATCATCCAAAAGATGAAATTTGCGGTCCTCTTAGGGATTATTTTCCTTTTGGGGGCATCGGTCCCTGCGATACGGCTTTATCAAAAAAGGACTCACGTGCGGGGGCTGGAAGAGCGGCTTGGCCGGATAAAACCGAAAGTGGAAAGGGCTCAGCAGACCCTCCGGTTTATCCGGGCATTTCAGCGGGAAATGACGGGACGAGTCATGATGGTACCTCTCATGCATGAATTAAACGCTTTGATGCCGCAGGACGTTTCCCTGCGGTTATTGCATCTGGACGAGGGCGGCCGGTTGAGTTTGCAGGGATACACGGTAGCCGGCGTCAGCATCAGTTCCTTTCAGGCCAGCCTGGTGAAATCGCCGCTTTTTAAAGAGGTGAATCTCGAATACGCGACGAAACGCAAGATTTTTAACATGGAGCTGACGGATTTCAAGATAACCGCTCGCTGGGCGGCCGGCAGGGAATAAATGAGATGATAACAGTCAGACGCCTCACGCAACGCGAGCAAAACATTTTTGCCGTTTGCCTGATTTTGGCTTTTATTTATATGGGCTATAACGGTCTGGTGCGCCCCTTCCATGAAAAAATTATCCTGTTGGATCAATCTATCGGGGCTCATCAAAGAAAGTTGAGCCAGAACCTGCGTATGATCCGCGAGGCCGAGTCCCTCGAGAGAAAATATGACCCCTATTTGAAGAAATTCAAGCAGTCCAAAAGCAACGAGCAGGCGATGTCGTCTATCCTCGCCGAGATAGAAGAGGTGGCAGGCGGATTGAACTTACGCATCTCGAACCTGAAACCTAACAAGGTCAAAAAGGAAGAATTTTATAATCGGTTCTCGGTGAGCCTCAGTCTGGAGAGCGATTTTGCCGATGTCCTGCATTTTTTGTATATCCTGCAAAACGATCCGCATCTCTTTCGCATTGAAGAAGTCCACTTCGAGAAGGGGGCCGCCATGACTGCCACGACCATCCGAACCCAGATCGTGCTGGAGAAGATATCTCTCCCCTGATTCGTCTGGAAGCTATTCCAAGTTTTTCCCTCCCCCTTCGTGGGGAGGGTCAGAGAGGGGGATAGTTGAGGACTGTTTCCGTCGACGATCCCCCTCCCCTAGCCCCTCTCGCAAGGGGAGGGGAACTATCGAACTCTCTCGATCAATTACGAAAAAATTTGAATTTTGGTTGACAAAAGAGGCGCGGGTGTATAAAAATATGTTTAACTCTCCGCCCAGAGAGTTAAACATAATATATTGTCATATATGGAGTTCTATTCGTTATGAGTTATCTGGCGGCTCTTAAATTAGAACGGGAACCATTCTCGACAAGCCCGGACCCGGCCTTTTTTTACCGTTCCAAGGAGCATTACACCGCGCTCAACCGTTTGGAGATTGCCATCCGCTTAAGGCGCGGCCTGAGTCTGATCCTGGGAGATGTGGGAACAGGCAAGACCACCCTTTCGCGGGCACTCCTCCAGTCTTTTTACGGCGAGGAAGACTTCGTTTTTCACCTTATCCTGGATCCCGTCTTTAAGTCGGAATATCAGTTTTGGGCGCATCTGACGAAGCTGTTTGGGATCAGCCCGTTTTTTCGCTCCACTCTCGATCACCGCGAGGCCATGGAAAAGTATCTTTTCCAGAAATGCGTGGAACAGCAAAAGACCGTTATTCTCATCATCGACGAGGGACAGAAACTGACGCAGCCGCATCTGGAGGTCTTAAGGACACTGTTGAATTACGAGACCAATGAATACAAGATGCTGCAACTGGTTATCTTGGCCCAGGTGGAATTGCTGCCGCGCATCAAAAGGGTCCGTAACTTCATGGACAGGGTCAGCCTGAAATATATGATCAATCCCCTCGATGAGCATGAAACGGGCCGTCTCATCGAATTCCGATTGAGGCAGGCCGGATACAAGGGCGAGCGCAGTCTCCTCAGCCGTGAGGCTGTCCAAAGGGTGTATGAACACACTCAAGGCTATCCCCGACAGATCGCCCTTATCTGCCATAAGGCGATGGAGTATCTGATGGTGGGGGATTATGAGATGATTACGGCGGAGTTGATCGATAAGATTATCGCAGAGGAGAAGGGATGGAATTGACGGAGAAACAGATCTCCTCGGAGGAAAAACTCTTAAGGCTTATCCGCAAGAAAAGTGCTCCGGTTAAGGCCGGGAGGCGTAAAAAAGACGAGAGGGTTCCCGGCATCTCAGGCGCTGGAGGAGGCGAAGCGGAGGGAAATGCCCGGCGTGATTTCTTGGACGTTTCCAACCGTGTCCTGGCCGTCGCTGCCGCAGGTATTTTTTTGTCCCTTGTCCTCTGGTATTCTCTAAAAGGGCGCTTAACGACGGAGGATATGACTTTAGGCGACGGGGCGGCTGAAAAGATACCTGTTTGGGAACAAGGGGATATCTCCGACCCCAGGCCTTTTGATTTCTACGATGAGGAAATCGCGGGACGGGATTTTTTTCAGAATCCCTGGCAGAAGTCTGAAGGCACAGCCTCCTCCTTAGCCGGCTCCGCCTCTGAGATCGGCAGGCAGTTGAAGCTGGTCGGTATTCTTTTGGACAATGACCCCAAGGCTATTATCGAGGATGCGGCCACTCAACAGACGTTTTTTGTGTCTACGGGGGAGCGGATCGGCGAGGCCTTGGTCGAGGAGATCAGGGAAGACAAGGTTATCCTCATCTTTCATGAGGAAAAAGTGGAATTGGTTCCTTAAATAGTGTAATGTGGGCCGTGGACAAACAAGGATTCTCAAGGGTATTTATGAGGGCACATCTCTTTTTATTAAGTTTTTGCGTTGCGCTGGGCCTGTCCGCTTGTCTTGTGACTTTTGCCGCGGCCGAGGAGACGGAGCCCCCTGTCTCTTTGGGGACCATTCCTTTGGTTGCCGAGGAGGAAGCCGCTGTGCCTGTTTCTGCCGGCTCATCTGTCCCCTCATCGTCGCAAAAAGGAGAGAAGAAGATTTTGGATGTCCTGGATTTGAAGAACATGGACATCCTGGATGTCTTGAAGCTGATCTCGCAGAAAAGCGGGCTGAATATCGTGGCAGGACAGAATGTCAAGGGAAGGGTCACGGTTTTCCTGAAAGATATCGAGGTGAAGGAGGCCTTAAGGATTATCGTCGAGGCCTACGGCTGGGCCTACATAGAAGACGGTCGTCAGACTCCGACGGACTCGGCGAGCGGCATCCTTAAAGTCATGACCGACCAGGAGTATGAGGCCAAGTACGGCCATAAATTCGGCCAGGAGGTCCGCACGCGCATTCGCCAGCTTCTGTTTGCCAAGGCGCCGGATGTGGCGGTTATCCTTAATGAGGTCAAGGGGAAAGCCGGCAAGGTCATTGCCGACTCCAAATCCGGTACGTTGATCCTTATGGACGAGTCGAAAAAGCTGGAGGAGATGGAGGGGATTATCCAGCAGGTGGATGTCTCCGTCGAGACAGAAGTTTTTCCTCTGGGGTATGCCAAGGCCGAGGATATCTCCGGCAAGGTTACAGAGGTTTTGACGCCCGCGATCGGCACCATGAAATTCGACGAACGCTCCAACAAGATTGTCGTCTCGGATACCGCGCAGGTCATGAACAAAGTCCGCCGGATTATCGAGGCCTTTGACGAGAAAGATAAACAAGTCCTGATTGAGGCCAAGATCATCCAGATCGCCCTTAATAACGAGCATAAGATGGGGGTGGACTGGGAGGCTATTGTCTCGAACTACCACAGCCTGGATCTGATCGGCGATTTCGACGTCTTAGGGGCGGCGGATAAAAAAGGAAAGCTCAGCATCGGGACGCTCTCGAGCGACGATTACACGGCCCTTATTGAAGCCCTGGATACCGTGGGGGTGACCAACATCCTTTCCAGCCCGCGGATTACGGCCGTCAACAATAAAGAGGCCAAAATTTTGGTCGGCTCGACAGAACCCTACGTGACCACAACCACAACTACACCCGCCTCAGGCCCAACCACGACGGCTGAGAGCGTCAATTTTATTGAGGTGGGCATCAAATTGTTCGTCACCCCCACCATCCACAATGACGGGTTTATCACCATGAAGATCAAGCCTGAGGTGAGCTCCGTCACCAGCAATCTGACGACCAGCAACAACAACACGATCCCCATTGTCGAGACCTCGGAGGCCGAGACGACTGTCATGGTCAAAGACGGCGTCTCGATCGTGATCGGCGGACTCATCAAGGAAGAGACGATTAAATCAACCAAAAAAGTCCCCCTTTTGGGGGATATCCCTCTTTTAGGCATTGCCTTCCGCAGCCAAAGCGACTCGGTTTCCAAAACTGAGATCGTAATCTTTTTAACGCCCAAGATTATGACCGGCGATGTCAGCGAGAAAACCGATAAGCCGGCCTTCCCTCCCTATAAATAAAATAATAATGTTTCTAATTTAATTTAAAAGCGGCAATGTTAAAATAGATTTTAAAAGAATATAAGGCCATTAACCGATGTCCATTAGAACGAAGCTCTTAATTTTATTTTTTTTCATCCTATTGATCTCCCTCGCCTTTTTGGGCGTGGTGAGTTTTTACGGGACCAAGGATTTCCTTCACCGGGCCGCCTTAAACGCTTTATATGTTGTCTCGGAGATCAGGGAGGGGGAGGTTCTTTTGAATTTAAGCCGGTTAAAGACAAGGACGGAGGATTTTGCCTCCGACGGTTTTATCGCCGAGTCTTTGGAAGCAGGGACGACAGGGGAAAATCTTAATGAATACCTCTTAAAGCGCAAAAAAATCCTTGAGGAGAATTTGAATTTTATAGATATCCTTGATGCGTCGGGCAAGGTTGCGGCCTCCACCATCCCCGCCAGGGTCGGTCTGGATGAATCCGCGAAAAAATATTTCATCCATGGGACCAATTCCCCTTACATCGCTGATCTTCATAAGGCATTAGACGGTACCGTTGGGATAGAGGTGGCCGCTCCCATAAGAAAGCGGGGCCACACCCAGGTCATCGGCATTCTTGTCAATCATTTCAATATGGCGATGCTGGACAGGATTATGACCGGCAGGTTTAAACTGGATATCGGCGCCAAGACCCAGTTTCAGCATATCGCCAGGACCGACGAGACGTATATCGTCAATCAGGACAGAGTTATGGTCACAAGTTCTCGGTTCATGGATAATTCCGCCTTCCGTCAGCGCGTGGACACCTATCCTGTGAGGAAATGTCTTGAGGAAGATACTGAGGTTAGGGGTGAGTGGCTCGATTACCGTAGGGTGCCGGTCGTTGGCTCCTCCATGTGCCTTTCCCTGGGTGATTTTAAATGGACGCTCGTGGCTGAGCAGGATAAAGAGGAGGCCTTTGAGCGAATTGATAAGTTGAGAGACATGCTTGTCTTTTTTGAGGGCATTGTTTTGTTGATTGTGGCGTTGGTTGTTTGGGCGACGGCAAAGATAATCTCAGACCCGATTCGCGCCTTGCATAAAGGAGTCGAGACTATTGGCCGGGGGAACCTCGATTATAAAGTCGGCACAAACGCGAAAGACGAGATAGGCCAGCTTTCCAGGGCGTTTGATCAGATGACGGCAAATTTGAAAAAGGTCATGGCCAGCCGGGATAGCCTTGATGAGGAAATGCGCCGAAGAAAGGAAGCGGAAGAACATTTGAGGCGATCCGAAGAGAAATACCGTAATCTGGTGGATAACGCCCTGGTGGGTGTCTTCAGTTCATCCCTGGATGGCCAAATTTTTTATGTTAACGACGCCATGGCCAAGATGATGGAATTTGACTCTCCTGAGGAGATGAAAAAGACCAGGGTTGTTGCTCGATATGAGAACCCGCAGGACCGTGAGGTTTTTATCGCGAGACTCAAGGAATCGGGCAGGGTGGATAACTATGAGCTGGATGTGGTAACTAAGAATCATAAACCCAAAAAGATTTTAATCAGTGCCACTCTGGAGGGCAAGAGGTTGCTCTCCGGCATGGCTGTTGATATCACAGAACGGGAATGGGCCCGGGAGGCATTACTGGAGCGCACCGTAGAATTGTCCAAGTCCAATGAGGAGCTGGAGCGGTTTAACCAGCTGGCCGCTGGGCGCGAATTGCGTATTGTGGAGCTTAAACAGCAGATTAACGAGCTTTCCCGTCAGGCGGGCAAAGAACCGCCCTACGACCTTTCTTTTAAGGATGCAGGCTCATGAGGCCGCCGGGGACAGGGGAGTAAAACAGCCGAGAGAGGGGTTATGGCCGTATTGAAGTTAAGCAAACACGACGAAAACAGAGAGATCGAGTTTGAGCTGAAGTATCTTTTGTCTTTAACGACGAGACAGAGATTCCAGATGATGTTTAAGAAAACCCAGGAGATGCGCAGGCTCGCCGGAAAATATGGATACGGAAAAACTACTCAAATCATTAAAAGAACATAAGGTGAAGTTCGTCGTCATCGGCGCGACGGCTTTCCCCATTCACGGCTATTCCCGCGCCACGCTGGACATTGATATATTCATAGAACCGGAGGAATCCAATGCGCATAGGACTCGGGAGGCGTTGAGGGATTTTGGTTATGACGTTACGGACGTGACCGTCAAGGATATCTTAACGAAGAAACTGTTGATACGGCAATATATCGTCGAGACGGATATTCACCCCTTTGTCAAAGGAATAACCTTTGAGAAGGTTTGGGAAGATAAGGTGAAGGCGAAGTTCGGCAGCACCTTCGCCTGGTTTGCTTCATTGGACAGTCTTATAGAAATGAAGCGAGCCGCGGGGCGGCCGAAGGACATCGAAGACCTTAAGTTTTTGGTCAGATTGAAGAGAAAAGAGGATATAGGCTCATGAGGCCGCCGTCATTCTCAAAGGCTGTCGTGTGGATTTTGTTTTTCGGAATTATCCTCCCCGTCGCTGGAGGCGTTATCCTTGATGTTTTTTGATGCACCCTGTATGGATTTATCCCCCCTTCCATGCGGTTGTGGAGGGGGGCGGGGCATTTGCGGCCTTTGCCCTGGCATTTCTTATCCTTTTATCCGAGAAACACAGAGTCGATCCTGTTTACGGCGTCTGGAGCCTGTGCGCCCTCTTGGGGATGGGTATCTTGGATTTGTTTCACGCCGTCAGCAGCACCGGCAATAATTTTGTCTGGCTGCACAGCCTGGCTATTTTAGTTGGCGGTTTGTTTTTTGCTTTGACCTGGGTTCCCTCGAGGTTCATTTCGCCGCGGATGGCCCAAGGACTGCCAAGACTCGTTGTCGTAATGACGGTTGGCACGGTCTTTTTCTCTCTTCGTTTTTCGGAAGCGGTCCCAGTGATGGTCAGCGGCGGGAATTTTTCCATGACGGCCAGGGGATTGAATATCGCCGCCGGCCTTTTCTTTTCCATGGCCGCCGTCCGCTTTATGACACTTTACCGCGCGCGGCCGGACTGGCTGGAATTGATGATGGCGGGTCTGTGCGCCTTATCGGGCGCCGCGGGCATTCTATTCGAATATTCCCGCTTATGGTGTCCTGTCTGGTGGTGGTGGCATTGCTTACGGCTGCTTGCCTATTTTATCGTGGTGTGGTTTATTGTTTTATTTTATCAGAGAGTGATGGAAGAATTGAGGGAGACGAATGTCAGGCTGGAGCGTTCCAACAATGAATTACAGCGGGAGACGCAAGAGCGTAAGGACGTGCAGGATAAGCTCCGGCAGACGAATGAGTTGAGTGAGAAGATCCTGGGGACCATTCCCTTGGCCATGGATATCGTGGATGAAGACGGACGTATTCTTTACGTCAATCGTGTCCTTGAGACCATCGTCGGCACCTCTGCCATCGGCCAGAGGTGCTGGTCTGTTTATAAGGACGACAAGAATCAATGCACCGATTGTCCCTTGCGGAAGGGAATTCCCGCCGGTCAAATCAAGAGTTTAGAGGTGGGCGGCGCATTTGGAGGCAGGGCATTCCAAATTTTTCATGCAGGGATGGGTTACGGCGGGAAAAGGGCTGTCCTGGAGGTTTTTCAGGATGTCACGGAACGTAAACATAGTGAGGAAGAACTGAATAAACTGACGGTGGACTTACAGCGGCGTCTCGAACAGTTAAAGACCTCGCGCATGGCGGCTCTCAATCTGACGCAGGATATCGAGGAGGCCAGGAAACGGCTTGAGGAGTCCAGGGATGTCTTAGCCCATCAGGCCCAAGATCTGGAGCGCTCCAACAAGGATCTGGAGCAGTTTGCTTATGTGGCCTCCCATGATTTGCAGGAGCCGCTGCGGATGGTCGCCAGTTATGTGCAGTTATTGGCTAGGCGTTATCAGGGACGGCTGGACGCGGACGCGGATGAATTTATCGGGTTTGCCGTTGACGGCGCCAAGAGGATGAAGGATCTTCTCAACGACCTTTTGACGTTTTCGCGGGTGGGCACCCGTGCCAAAGAGCTTGCGTTGATGGACTGCGAAAAGGCGTTGGAGGCGGCCATGCAAAACCTCCAGCCGGCGATTGTTGAAAATGGCGTCGAGATTACGCGGGATCCTCTGCCGAAGGTCAGGGCGGATGATATTCAAATGGTGCAGGTTTTTCAGAACCTTATCGCCAATGCCATTAAATTTCGTAAAAAGGATACCGCCCCGCGCGTTCATATTTCCTGCCGCCCGGAGGGTAAGGTTTTCGTTTTTTCGGTCACGGATAACGGCATCGGGATAGCGCCGGAACATTATGAAAAGATTTTTCAGATTTTTCAGCGGCTGTATCCCCGGGATGAATACCCCGGCAGCGGCATCGGCCTTGCCGTATGCAAAAAGATTGTGGAGCGCCACGGCGGGCGTATATGGGTAGAGTCAGCGCCGGATAAAGGCTCTGTATTTTATTTTTCTTTGCCGGGATCTTAATTATGCGTGTGCGATAGTGTCAAAAGTTCTATGAAAAATTTCTCTTCCTCTTGTGAGGGGATTTTGAGAAATTCCCCTCCCTGCCCTCCCCACAAGGGGGAGGGAATCTCGATTGTTGTAACGGTTTGAAAACACAGAAGATTAACAGATTAGAAGTCAAAACTTTTGATAATACTACGTGTGCGGAAAGGGGTAAGATATGGGCAATAATATGCTCCAAGTAATCGAAATCCTGTTGGTTGAGGACAACGAGGCCGATATACGGCTGACGAAAGAGGCGTTTAAAGAAGGCAAGGTTTGCAATAATCTTTATGTCGTCAAGGACGGTGAGGCGGCCATGGATTTTTTAAAGAAAAGGGGAGACTATTCTGACCGCCCTACGCCGGATCTTATTCTCTTGGATTTAAACCTGCCCAAGAAAGACGGGCGTGAGGTTTTAAAAGAAATCAAGGAAGACGCCGGTTTTCAAAAAATACCCGTCGTCGTTCTCACAAGTTCCAAGGCAGAAGAGGACATCGCCCGGACTTATGGGGACTACGCCAATTGTTACATCATTAAACCCATGGATTTGGACCAGTTTATAACCATCGTCCAGGCCATAGAAAATTTTTGGTTTGCCGTTGTTAAACTCCCGTCGTGTAAAGGCAGAAATGGATAATATTCCACAAGAGAGACAGCGCAGGATTTTGCTCCTTCAAACGGATAAGGAGCTTGGGGAGACCCTTGTGGGGTGGCTGAAGGAGGATGGTCTTGCGGTAATGACGGTGGAGACGGCGCAGCAGGCCTTTGTGGCGCTTATGAATGATGTCTTTAATCTTCTTCTCCTGGATATGGACAGGGCGGCTTCTTTGGGGGAGGACACGGTTTCTTTTATTAAAATGCTCCGGCATGACCGCCGCACCTCTCCCTTAACCATCGTTGTCCTTGCCCAGCGTCAAGACACTTCCCGCATGGCGCAGGCCGTGGAGGCCGGCGCGGACGGCTTTATCCTCAAACCGTTGGAGAGAAAGTCCTTTTTAAAAGGCATCGACAGGATATGGGAGGAAGCGGAATTCAGGAAGGCCGGGAAGAAGCTTATCGACCTGAACCAGATTCATTTCTTTCTTAAACTGACAGAGGAGGCCGACCGCGAAGGTTTTTTTGTGTTTGCCAGCATGATTTTTAATAAATTGGTTATGGAAAGGATAAAATCAGTTTTAGGGGAGGCGGTGATCCTGACTGTGATGGGCCGTCTTCAAGATTCCCTGGAAGAGGAAAGATATGCTTTTATGAAATATGTCCGTTTATCCGACATGAAGTTTTCGATGGATGAGGTCGAAAGACGTTATCCCCACATACCCCCCAAGGAGCTGGCGGAGGGGTTCAGGCATTTTACCTATGCCTTCCTGAAGATGATTGGGCTTTTGACCTCGAATATCCTGATTGGCCGTCCCCTGGAAATTCTGCTCGCGGAGGATAATCCCGGCGATGTGCGCCTGACGGATGAGGCCTTGAAAGAGAGCGGGATATCCTACCGCCTGGCGGTGGCCCAAGACGGGATCGAGGCCATGGATATCCTCAGAGAGCAAGGAGGCCGCGCGCATGTCTCTTTGCCGGATCTTATCCTCCTGGATTTAAACCTCCCCCGGAAAGACGGCCGACAGGTCTTAACGGAGATAAAAAATGATTCCTTACTGCAGGATATCCCTGTTGTGATTATGACGGTCTCTAAGGAAGATGAGGAGATCTTTAAGTCCCAGGGCTTAAAGTTTGACTCTTACATTGTCAAGCCGTTCGATGTCGCGCAGTTCTACAGGGTTATCAGACTTATTGAGAGCGAGAATTTCGATGCCTTGAAAAAATTTTTGGAATAATTCCAATAGCAAGGGGGGACGACGGTGAAAATGAACATAGGAAAGAGCATTTTAATAAAACTTCTTTTTCTCGTTGCTGTTGTCGAGTTTTCTATGCTTTTATACGAGTTTTTTACGCCGCTTTCCGTTTTAACGGAAAAATACGTTCTCTTAGGGCCGGTTCTGGATACCGTCTTGTTAATTTTTATCATCACCTTTGCGTATTTCCGGATGTTGAAAAGACCTATGGATGAGCTCCTCAAGGTCATGCGCCGGGTCGAGGAGAGGGATTTCTCCGCCCGCGCCGATGAGACACGCCAGGACGAATTCGGTCTGCTTGCCTCCTATTTTAACAGCGTCAGCGACAGGCTTAAAAACTGGGGGCAGGACCTGGAGGCGGAGGTGGAGGAAAGGACGCGGGAATTGAATGCGGCCAACGAGGAGATGGAGGCCTCCAACCGTGAATTGATTACGGCTAACGATGAACTGCAGGACAAGACAATAAAATTACAGAAGATGAACGATGAACTCCTGATGCTGCGCCAAGAGCTGAACAAGCGTGTTGAGGAACGCACGGAAGAGTTGCGCAAGACAAACATGATACTTGAGAAGAAGGTAAGGGATCTGGAGGTCTTTTATAAGGTGGCTATTGACAGGGAGCTGAAGATGAGGGAGTTAAAAGAGAAAATAAGAAAAATCGAAGAAAAGATTTCCTAGGGCTTAATCGGAACCATGTCTATTCGCTATAAATTCCTTGTTGTTGTTGGGTTAACGATTCTCTTGCCTCTCCTTTTCATGGGTGTCGTTATTTTTCATAGTACGAACGCCTTGCTGAGGCAGTCTCTCTTACAGGGCTTAAGCAGCATCAGCGAGTCCAAAGGGAAAGGGGTTCTTATCTACCTCCAGAAATGGGAGGCGAGAACGCAGGATTTCGCCTCTGATGGATTCATCCGGGATAGTCTGGAACATCTGGCCAGAGGGGATGAACCGATGGGGGATGTTAGGCAAAATTTAAATGTTCATTTATTAAAAAATAAAAAACCCCTTGATCCGGAATTGGATGTGATTGATATTCTCGGCCTGGATGGGAAGATAGCGGCCTCGACGGATCTTAAAAGAATCGGTCTTGATCAATCTGCACAACGGTATTATCTCAAGGGCAGGGAAGAGGTGCATGTCGAGGATTTCCGTCGAGGTCCTGAGGGGATTTTGGCGTTGGACATCTCCACCCCGATACGATCCCGCGGGCAGCCGCAAAGAATCCTGGGGGTTTTGGTGATGCATTACCAAGCCGAGGCGGTCCATGCGTTATTTGCTTCTGAGGAACTTTATCTTGGCGAGGCCGAGAAGCAGCCGGAAGGTTTGGGAAAGACGGATAAAGTCTATCTGATCAATCAAGAAAGACTCGTGATGATGGCCGCGCCTTTTATGAGCGACGCAGTGTTTCGCCAGAAGGTGGACACGTATCCTGTGCAGGAATGCCTGGCGAAAGGGAAGGAGGCCGCCGGCCTGTGGCGGGATTATCAGGGAGTTCCTGTGGTCGGCGCCTCGAGGTGTATGGTCATGAGGGGTTTTAAGTGGGTCGTGGTCGCCGAACGGCATGAACAGGAAGCCTTTGCCGGTATCCGGCAGCTTACGACCATGTCGTGGGGACTGGGGGGCCTTGTGACCTTACTGGTGGGCGTGAGCGCTTTTTTCATAGCACGCCGGATGGCCAAGCCTATCGTGGATATGTCGGAAATCGCGACACGGGCGGCTCATGGCCATTTAGACGGAAAGGCAGATTATTCTTCCAGGGATGAAATCGGTTCTTTGACGCAAAATTTTAATGCCATGATACGGCATTTGAAAGAGCAGCGGGCGGAACTCATTGAGAAGGCGTATGTGGATTCTATTCTTAAAGCCATGACGGATGCCCTTATCGTGACCGATGCCGAGGGTGTTATCAAGATGGTGAATCAAACGACATTGGATTTAGTGGGCTACAGCGAGGAGGAATTGCTCGGCCGGCACGCGGGAATAGTTGTTCGCGATGAATCCACACTGAAAGATTTTTTTGCCGGTGCCCATTTCAACGCATTCCTCAGGGAAGGGGCTGCACGCAATCTCAGCCTGATTTATGTGACAAAAGGAGGGGAACAGATACCGGTCAGTTTTTCAGGCGGCGTGATCTATGCCAAGGGAGACCGTCTTTCCCCCTCCCTGCATCGTAAGACGAGAGCGGTGGTGGGCGCGGCGCGGGATATGCGCGGGATGAAAAACCTCATCGAGGATTTGGAGAAGTCGAAGCGTGATCTGGAGGGATGGTCGCACACCCTGGAGCATAGGGTTGAGGAACGCACAAGGGATTTGTCTCGAGACCAGGAGGCTATGCTGAATATTCTGGAGGACTTGGCCGAGTCTAAGGGAGAACTGGAAAGATCCAATAGGGGATTTCGAAACGCCAAAGAGGAAATCGAGGCTTTCTCCAAAACCCTTGAGGAGAGGGTCAAAGAGCGCACCTTTGAGCTTTCCGTGCTTTATGATGTCTCGAACGCCATTTCCTATACCCTGGATTATCAGACCCTGCTTGGGCTTATTATGGAGGCCCTTTCTCGTGTTGTGGACTACGATATCTGCGCCTCCCTTCTTTTTGACGACCACACGGTGAGTATCACCTCGCGCTCAGCCCGTCAGGAAAGCTCCAAGTTTATAGGAGAAGTTAAAGGGACGCTCCTTCAGGCCACATCGGTCTTGACGGGGGAGGATCTTCAAAGCCGGCATATTTACGAGGATTCGATACCGTCCTCTTTGGGCAGAAAAGAAGATGAGAAAAGACCCCGTGACAAGATAAAGTCTTTTTTTAATATCCCCTTTATCGTTCAGGGCCGCATGATCGGCATGATTAATATCTCCAGCTGCAGAGATTACGCCTTTAACGAAAGCAGTGTGCGGCTTATTTATACGATTGTCAATCAGGCCTCTACGGCCCTGGAACGTTTACGGGCGGTCATCAGGGCGGAAAAAAGCAAAATGGAGAGCATGGTCGAGAGTATGGCGGAAGGGGTCATCATGGTGGATGAGCGCGGCGAGATCGTCGTTTTTAATCCTAAGGCCAGGCAGATGCTGGGGTTCATGCAGGAGGAGGAGATTTCCAGCGCGGCCCTCAATAGAAAAATGAGAATGATTGGTTTGGATAAGGCCATCCAGGAATCTCAAACGCAAAAGGGATCGGTAACGCGGGAAATCGTTATCCCCCAGGGGGAGGGGGGGCTTTATGTGCACAGCGACATCTCGCCCGTCAAAGATGAAGAGGGAAAGATCATCGGAATCGTTGCCATCCTCATCGATGTGACCAGGGAAAAGCAGATCGAAAAGCTCAAGGATGAATTCGTCTCCACGGTCTCTCATGAGTTGAGGACGCCGTTGTCCATCACGACGGAGGGGATTAATCTTATTCTCGACGGGATTGTCGGCCCCATCAGTGAACAGCAAAAAGACCTTTTGCAGACCTCCCAAGACAATTTGTCGCGGCTGAATACCATTATCAACGATCTTTTGGATATTTCCAAAATTGAGGCCGGCAAAGTGGCTTTAAGACAAGGGTTGATGGATTTTCGCGCGCTTCTGGAACACATCGGCGATATTTATCAGAAAATCCTGGCAACGAAGAAACAGACTGTTGAGATGAAACTGCCGCCGGAGGCCTGTCCCCTGTATGCGGATAGGGATAAAATTATTCAGATCATAACAAATTTATTGAATAACGCCCATAAATTTACGCCTGAGGGGGGTAGGATTGAAATCGGTCTTCAGGTGCGCCCCGAAGACATCCTCTGCAGTGTGAAAGACAACGGTGTCGGGATCGCCGAGGAGGATCTCCCTAAGGTATTTAATAAGTTTGAGCAATTTGGAAGGACCTACGGGCCGGGAATGAAGGGGACGGGTTTAGGCCTCTCGATTACCAAGGCGCTCGTGGAATTGCACAGCGGGAAAATTTGGGTCGAAAGTAAATCCGGCAAAGGGACAACATTTTTCTTTACCCTGCCGACTTATAAGACCGTTCGGGCCGGTTTTGATGCCCAAGTGGGGCATATCTTAGAAGAGGCCGATGCCCAGAAACAGTTTGTTTCTTTTATGGTTGTCCATTTAAAGAACAGCGAGGTTATCAAGAATCGATATGGCGAGAAGATGTTAATTGATATTATCGCCAGCTTGTGCGATATCACCTCCAAGATCGTTTCCCGGCCGCAGGATCGCTACATTCTTTATGATGCCCATACGGTTTACGCCGTTTTGCCGTGGACGAACCGCGCGGGCGGCTTGGCGGTCATTAAACGGTTCAAGAGCGCCCTGGAGGAATGCGTCCTTCAGATTGAGGATAAAGGGGATTTGGAGATTCAATTTGGGTTAGCCGCCTATCCTTTGGATGCTAGGGACCGGCCAAGCCTGGTGCAGGCGGCCTTCAACGATATGGCCCGAAAGAAACGCATTCTCGTAGTGGATGACAACCCGGAGATCTTCCGTATTGTAAAGATGAACCTTGAGCGTGAAGACATTGAGCTCGAATCGGCCAGGGACGGACAGGAGGCCCTCCTCAGGGTGCAGGAGAAGGTGCCGGATTTGATTATCCTGGATATTATGCTGCCGAAGATGAACGGCTATGAGGTGTTGGGGCGGTTAAAACATGATGTGCGCACGGCTTCTATTCCGGTGATTGTCCTGACAGCGAAGGAGAAAGGTGAGGTTAAGAAAGAATTTTCGGAGCTGGGGGATATCTCTGTCATCAGCAAAACAGGGGGATTTGAAAAGCTGGGGCAGCTTGTCAGAGAACTGTTATAATGGCAACCGCTGAGGACACCGATAAGGATGTGGTATCGGGGGGCTGGCATCTGTGTCATCGGCGATTACAAGGGGAGGGAAAGACGATGTCCAAGAAGATACTCGTGATTGACGACGAACCGCAATTCGTTCAGGTGCTTAAAGTACGTTTGGAGGCCAATGGTTATGGGGTCGTCACGGCCGGTGACGGCATGGCGGGGCTGGAAACATGGAAAAAAGAAAAACCGGATTTGATTATCCTGGATATTATGATGCCGGAACTGGACGGCTATTCCTTTGTGCAGGATTCCAAGACGAATCCGGATTTGAAGCCGTGTCCTATCATTGTCCTGACGGCGAAACCGGGATTTGATGAGATATTTAAAATCGAGGGAGTCAAGGATTATATTGTCAAGCCGTTTAATGACAAGGAACTGCTGGAAAAAATACGGAAGCATCTGGGAGAGGGGAATAATGCCTAAGAAAATTTTAGTTGTGGACGACGAGAGAGTCATTGTTCAGATGGTGGGGATGAGACTGAAGGCCCATGGATATGATGTGATATCGGCCTGTGACGGGCAGGAGGGCTTGGACGTCGCCAAGAAAGAAAAACCGGATCTGATCATCCTGGATGTGATGATGCCTAAGATGGACGGTTATAAGGTCTGCGGGCTCTTGAAGATGGATGCCCGGTTTGCCAAGATCCCGATTATCATGTTTACGGCAAGAGCTCAAGACAAAGACAGGGATTTGGGAAAGGAAGTGGGGGCCAATGCCTATATTACAAAGCCGTTTGACCCTCAGCTTCTGGTCGGGAAAGTGAAGGAACTGCTGGGGGAAGATTAGAGGAGGTGTGAGGATAAGATGCCACGACGAGAGAAAAAATCTTTAGGGGAATGGCTGCTGGAGCAGGGGGTGATTACCTCAAAGGTATGGCAGGAGGCCCAGGAAGAAGAGAGGAAGACAGGCAGGCCTTTGAGAAAAGTTTTGGTTGAGAAGGGGGCCATCAGCGAAGAGGATATGGTCAGCTTCCTGGCCAGGCAGATGGATATCCCGCGCATCGAGCTGAGCAATTATCTGATTGACACCAAGGTCATTGACTGTGTGCCGGAGGTATTGGCACGGAAATACCAATTGATTCCCATCTTGAAGATCGGCAGGAATGTTACATGCGCGATGGCGGATCCTATGAATATTTTTGCCCTGGATGAGGTGAGGATGAATACGGGGTTGACTGTCGAGCCGGCCGTCTCCACGGAGGCGGAAATCAAGAAGGCCCTCGATGAATACTACGGGGTGCGGGGCAGCATGGAAGAGGTGATTAAGGGGTTGGATGAACACAAATTGGGCATCAAGGACGGCGAAGAGGTCGAGCTCAAGCGTCTTGCAGGTATCGCCGATGAACCCCCCGTGGTGCGCCTCGTCAATATCATGGTGATGGAGGCTGTCAGGGAAGGCGCCTCGGATATTCATGTCGAGCCGCAGGAGGAGAGCCTTGCGATACGTTTCCGCATTGACGGAGTCCTTTACGAGAAAGAGTCGCCTCCGAAGCATTTTCAATCCGCGATCATTTCCCGCATCAAGGTCCTGGCCAACCTGGATATCGCCGAGCGCCGCAGGCCCCAGGACGGCCGGTTTCACATGAAGATGGAAAACAGACAGATCGACCTGCGCATCTCGTGTGTCCCCACCATTTACGGGGAGAATGTCGTCATGCGGCTTTTGGATGCGACCAGCGCGGTTTTGGGGCTGGAGCAACTGGGGTTTGCCCGGGAGACTCTGACTCACTACCGGAAGCTCGTTAAGCAGGCGCACGGGATTATTCTGGTCACGGGCCCGACGGGTTCGGGAAAGACAACAACGCTTTATGCCTCCTTGAACATTTTAAATACGCCTGAGAAAAATATTATCACGATCGAGGACCCGGTGGAGTATCGTTTGCACGGCATCCGTCAGATTCAGGTGAACCTCCAGGCGGATTTGACATTTGCCAAAGGCCTGCGCTCTGTTTTAAGACAGGACCCCGATATCATTATGGTCGGCGAGATCAGAGACCTGGAGACGGCCGAGATCGCTATTCAGGCCGCTTTAACAGGGCATTTGGTATTTGCCACACTCCATACCAATGACGCCCCCGGGGCCGTCACGCGGCTGTTGGATATGGGGATTGAACCTTATCTTATCTCCTCGTCTGTGATTGGCGTGATTGCCCAGAGGCTGGTCAGGCTTTTTTGTAAAGGCTGCGAAGGCAAGGGATGCAAGGCGTGCCTGAATACGGGCTATAAAGGGCGGATGGGGATCTATGAGTTGATGATTCTTAATGAGGACATCCGGCAGCTTATTACACAGAAGTCTTCGTCCGAGGAGATCCGCAAGGCCGCGATCAAGGCGGGGATGAAGACGCTGCGCGAGGACGGCCTGGAGAAGGTCACGCAGAAGCTCACATCCCAGGAGGAAGTCCTGCGCGTGACGCAGGAGGAATAGAAAGATTGAGAAACTGAAGAACCGAAGAACTGAAAAACGGGAAACAGAAAAGCAGATGAGCAATATTTTTCGATTTCGGGAATTTCCGGTTTATAAAGATGCAAGGGAGTTTCGTAAGGATTTAAAGACGTTGACCAAAAAGATATTTCCCAAAGAAGAACAATATGCGCTGAGTTCGCAATTGTGGAGGGCCCTTGATTCTGTGCTCCTCAATATTGCCGAAGGTTCTGACCGATATTCAGACAAGGATTTCAGTCGCTTTTTGAATAATTCTTTAACTTCCGTCAATGAAGTTGTGGCGTGTCTGGATTGTGCGTTAGATGATCACTATATTGATGAAGGAAAGCATGAGGGATATCTGAAAAGAGCGGATAATTTAGTCCGACAATTGAAGGCCTTTTGTTCCAGTGTGAGGAAGAAAGAAATGGCTGAAGGATAGTTGTTGAGTTCTCTGGTTTTTCATTTTTCGGTTTCTGAGTTTCTTAGTTCTTTAGTTTCTGAGTTTCTTAGTTCTTTAGTTTCTATGTCCACATATCTCTACAAAGCAAGGGACGAAAACGGCAAGCTTGTCCAGGGGACTTTGGACGCCCTCTCGCCGGCCGAGGTGGCCGATAAACTGCGGAAGATGGGTTATATGCCCATTCAGATTCGGGAGGCTATCCCGGGAATTAATCTGGAGGGTATCGGCAGCCGCTTAAGGAGGATACGGTCTGAAGATATTATTTTTTTTAATATCCAGCTTGCAAACATGATTGAGTCGGGTCTGACGATTATCAGCAGTCTGCGGACAATCTCCCAGCAGACCGAGAACAAAAAGCTGAAAAGGATTATTGAGGATGTCGGCCGATCGGTCGAGGCCGGGTCCTCTTTCTCCGATGCCCTGGCGAAACATGCGCGTGTTTTTCCTAAGGTTTTTATCCATACGGTTAAGGCCGGCGAGACAAGCGGTAAACTGAATTTGGTGTTAAGCCGCCTGGCGGTTTATGTCGAGCAACAGGAGGAGCTAAGGCAGAAAATCCAGGGTGCTTTTTTTTATCCGATGATATTACTTTCCGCGGGACTTCTTGTTATAATATTAATCGTAACATTTGTCATCCCGCAGTTCGTGGAGATTTTCAAAGAGAGCAACGTGTCTCTGCCCGTGCCGACCATTATTGTCTATGAATTCGGCGTGGGGTTAAAAAAGGCATGGTATCTTGTTGTGCTGGGACTCGGCTTAGGTATCTTTGGCATGCGTAAATATGTTCAGACAAAAATGGGACGGTTGTGGTTTGATCGTCTGCAGCTAGACGTGCCGGTGGTCGGGCCTTTGGTGCGCAAGGTGATCATTTCCCGTTTCAGCCGTACCCTGGCGACCCTTGTCGAAAGCGGCGTTCCTATCTTACAGTCTCTGGACATTGTCCGCGATGTGGTGAATAACGAGATTATCGGCCAGGCCGTCCGGAATGTGCGCGAGGGCGTTGAGCGTGGCGACAGAATTGCCGAACCCCTCAAAGTCAGCGAAGAATTCCCTCCGGATGCCGTCCAGATGATTGCTGTCGGAGAGGAAACGGGGAGATTGGGTTATATGTTGAATAAGGTGGCCGATCTGTATGATACTTCCATAAAATTCTCGGTGCGCAAATTGACGACGCTTATCGAGCCGATCCTGCTGGTTATTCTGGGGGCTGTCGTGGGGTTTATCATGGCCTCGATGCTTTTGCCGATGTTTGATATGATTAAGACCTTGAGGTCGCCATAAATTAGAGGAAAGGACGGGGGAGATGACGGGAAAAAAAGGTTTTACAATCATTGAATTATTGATTGTCATTGCGGTTATCTCCATTTTGGTGGGACTGGCCCTCCCGCGCTTTAAAGGGATGCAGGACGAAGGCAACATCGCCAAGGCCAAGGCGGAGTTAAGAACCTTGCAGGCGGCCGTCGAGAGTTATTACATCCATAATAATAATGCCTATCCGGCCACAGGCTCCTCAGCCCTCCAGACCGCTTTGGCCTCCGCTGTTCCCAATATCATTGATTACGTTCCCACAGACCCCTTTAGCTCCACCGGCGCCGATTACGGGTATGTCCTGGGCGGAACCAACAGCAAGTTTTATGTCATTTATTCGGTGGGATCCAGCGGCAACGGCAGTGCGACCATCACCAGCGATGCTGTTGTAGAAACAAACGGTTCGAGCTGTATCTATGTCTCCAACGCCGGACGGGATGCCCAGCCCTGATGCGATCGGAAAGGTGCGGCTTGCTTCGCAGAACCTTCGGTTTCACGTTACTGGAAATCCTCTTGACCCTTATCGTTTTCACAGTGGGTGTTATGGCTGTTCTTGGACTTTTCAGCACCGCCCTCGCTACGAGCGTTGATGCGGAAAATACCGTCATTGCCGTGAATCTTTCCCAACGGAGGCTGGAGGAAATCAAAAATCTTGATTTTGACACCGGGATTGTCAATGAGGCTAAAGCAAGCGTATCGGGTTTTGCCGGCTTTCAGAGAGAGGTCAGTGTTGCCACCGCGCAGACGGATTTAAAGCAGGTGACGGTGACGACCTACTGGACATTCAAGGCCAATGAGGTGAGTGTCCCTCTTGTCACCTATATATCCAAAAATTGATGAATAAAGGATTTACCTTAACCGAAGTTCTTATTGTCATCGTCTTGTTTTCGATTCTGGCCGTCTCTGTCTTATGGATTTCTGCCGTCGCAATCAAAACATGGGGCACGGCCTTGGACCGGACCCAGATCCGGCAGGAGGCGGGCTCAGCGATGGCACGGATGATCCGCGAGCTGGGCCAGACCAACAGCATCACGGATGCCAAGGATAATCAGATCACTTTTTTGGCGGACTTGGACGGCAATGGGACCGATGAGACGGTGTCACTCGATACCAGCGGCAGTAATCTGATAAGGATGGAAGGGGCGGTTACAACCATCCTGGCCTCGAATGTCCAGACCTTTGGGCTTTCTTACCTGGATGTGAACAATACCCTCTTGAATCCGCCCGGCGGTACAAGCACCCAGACCAAACGTGATGGGATACGGGTTATTACGGTTAGTTTGACAATGGACAAAGACGATGAGACATTGACCCTGGCGTCCAGCGCTTATGCAAGAAACCAATGAATGGACATCGCAAGCCCAGTTTAGATTTGAGGGGAGAGGAAAAGGGGGCAGCCCTCATCGCCGCCTTCGCTGTCCTGGTGGGGTTAACGATCATTGCCCTGGCGTTTGTGGTTATGGTGAGTGATGATATAAAAAATGCCGGCGCCGAGCTTATAGATGCGAAGGCTTACTATGTCGCTGAGGCGGGTCTGGCCAAGGCGCGGTGGGCATTGACGACGGACGGACAGAGTGTGGGGTGGGGGGAATCGGATATCTCCTTCGGCGCAGGCACCTATACGGTAACGACCGCGGATAACGGCGATAGCACATATACCATTGTCTCTGAGGGATATGTCCCCAATGATACCAATCCGGTTGCTAAGAGAAGGGTGGAGGAGAGAAATATCTCTACTACAACCTCAGGGTTGACCAATCTTTCCCTGACGGCAACGGCATCAGCCTCTTCTTACAAGGGGGTTGATACTCCTGATAAAGCCAATGACGGCCAAACCAGCACAAAATGGCGTGCCAATGGCGTTCCTTCCGCCGGAAGTCCCGAGTGGCTGGCGATGGATTTAGGGAGCGCTCAGACATTTGACAGGGTGGCGTTCGACGAGCCCCCGGGAAATAAAATTACGACATACCAGATACAGTCTTCCAGCAACGGCACAAGTTGGAGCGCGGTTTCAAACCCGGTTGAGACGATTAACGGAAGCGTAACAACCGTTGATTTTGATGCTGTGACGGTGCGTTATCAGCGGATATACATCACGGCAAGCACCAGAACAGATCCGTCTATATCCGAATACGAAACTTATAACAGCAATGAGATTCAAAGTATCATTCTCGGTCAGGGAAAATTTGTGACAAGCTGGTAGGTGAAAGTTAAGGTAACACAGATGTTAAAGATAAACCGAGAAGTGTTCGTTAGGTGCAAATCTTATCTCGCCAAGTTAGGCCGGCCGTCTTCTATTATCGGCATCGATATCGGCGCGAGTTCGGTTAAAGCGGCTCAGATCGTCGAGACCTTAGGAGGATGGTCTTTGCATAAAATCACTTACGCTGAAATTCCTTCCGTTGAGGAGAAGGATAGGCCGCCGGCTGTTGTCCGCACATTGAAAGAAGCCTTGTGTGGCATGGATACTCAGAAGGCGAAGATCGTTTCTGTCGTGAGCTGCCCCAAGACATGCACGAGAAATTTGATAACGCCGCTTATTCCTAGGCAGGAATTGGCAGAGGCCGTGCACTGGGAGGCCAAAAATTCCATTCCTTTCCCTTTAGAGGAGGCGGTTTTGGACTTTGCCGTCACCGGTGAGGTTGCGGACAAAGGGGGTAAAAAGCTGCGCATTATGCTTGCTGCCTCTCCGAAGGAGACTGTTGAGAATCTATTATCCGTCTTTTCGCAGTGCGGTCTTAAGGCGGCCTCTCTTATTCCTGTCTCCGAGGCCATGCGGAGCCTGTTAGCGGGATCAAAACAGTACGCCGTGCCTGCCGGCAGGCACGGGGAAGAGACCGTTGCCGTCGTTGAGATGGGGGCGGCCATGACAGAGCTGAATATCTACAGACAGGCGCGCCTTGTCTTTTCCCGTAAGCTGTCCGTGGCCTCCAGGAATATCACCGAGGCCCTAAGGAGCACCCTGCTCTCGGAGCAGGGGAAAGTGGATCTCAGTTTGGAAGAGGCAGAGCGGGTGAAAAAGACATGCGGTCTCCCTGAGGTTGAATCCGAAGAGAGGATTGACGGAAAGATTTCGATGAATCAGGTCCTTTCCCTTATCCGGCCTGAAGTTGAGCAATTGGTCGGCGATATTGAGGGCTCTTTGGATTTTTATCGGGAAGAATCCATCGGGGGCAAGGTGGATAAGATTCTTTTATTCGGCGGCGGCGCCGCTTTGAAGGGATTGGCGGCGTTTTTAAAGAGCGAGCTGGGGGTTGAAGTATCCGTCGGCGACGCCTTCGGGACAGCCAAGATACTTGCGGCGGCAGGTGTCAGCGATGGCCGGGGATCCCATTTATTCAATTTGGCCGTCGGTGCGGCGATGCATGGGGCAGAATCGGCGAATTTTACGGATGAGGAAAATATCAATCTCCTGCCTCTGGAATTGAAGCAAGAAACCAAACGATTCATCGAGAAGGTCTCCCTGGAAGCCGTCGCGACGGCGCTCGTTGTTATCACGTTCCTCTTTTATGCGGGGATGCGTATCCAATGGGGCGTGTCCGAGAAGAAACTGGAGGCCGCCGGGCGGGAATATCAGAGTCTCCTTTCGCAGTTCAGCGAATACCAAATGAAAATCCTCATGGCCGAGGCAAGGCAGAAAAGTCCCCATTGGCAGGAGGTTTTAAAAGAGCTGAGCCATGTTGTTGCGGACCGCATGTATCTGGTTGAGTTGAATGCAGAGGATGATAAGCTGTCTCTGAAAGGGGTCATCAGAGGCGGGGGGGATGCGGAGGTTATCCTTTCTCAGTTTATGCTGACTCTCGAGAGAGGTCTGTTCAAGAATGTCAAATTGGTGACATCCAAGAAGAAGGAAAAGGAGACGGAGTCCTCGGAGTTTGAAATTCTTTGCGAGGCCGAATGATCCTGGCGGGGACAGCCATGAAATGGAACAGTAAACTTATAATAATGTCGGCGGCAGGGGCGGTTGTTATCCTTGTTGCTATAATTTTCATATGGCCGCTGGCCGGCAAGGTCCGTCTGGCCGGCGAGAGACTGCGCGTCCTTGAGCAGGAATTAGACACGGTGCATCGCACCCTGGAGAAGGGCAGGGGCATTTCTCTGAAAGGGCGTTTGCTGGCGCGTGAAGAGGTCTCTTCGGTTATGGATGAAATCACAAAACAGGGGAAGGCCTTCAACATCAACTTTTTGTCTATCACGCCGCTGGAAATTGAAAAGACAGATAATCCGGCGTATCAACGCCTGCCCATTGGCATGGAAATTGAGTCGCAATACAAAGATTTGGGGCTGTTTCTGGGGGTCCTGGAAGACTCGACGGAAGGCATCGTCGCGGTCAAAAAGTTTGCGATACGACGGGAGGAGTCCATTCTTCCCCGCGTCCGATCGAATTTGACGCTGGATGTGTATTTAAGGCCATAGCCATGAACAGGGAAAAAACGCTAAAGATTATATTGCCTGTCCTTGTCGTCCTTGGGATTTTGGTGTGGGTGCGTGCGTTTCGGGTACTGGGATCCGGGCCGCGTCCCAGCCAGGGTTCGGATTCTCAGAATATCCTTCCTGGCGCAGTGGAAATAAGCGGGTCTATTCCCACAACTCCTGTGCCCCCGAAGAAAAAGAGTACATTTGAAGACTGGGGAAGGAATCCTTTTGTCAGTTCTTCTTCCGGCGGACCTCAGCGGCTTATCCTCAACGGTATTTTGTGGGATACGGTCAGGCCCAGCGCGATTATCGACGGAGAGATTGTTGAAATAGGAGGCAGGATCGGCCCCTGCACGGTTTTGGACATAAAACCGGACAAGGTGCTCTTAAATGACGGCACGCGTGATTTGGAACTGCATTTGGGCAAAGAGGGAGTAAAATAATATTTTAGGGGTATACCCCTATTATCGAAAATTTGGGGAAGCGATGATACAGACAAAGTTGTCCGCGGTGCGTAAATTAACGCCCACAGAGATCGTCGGGCGGCAGAAAGAAAAGATTCAAGAGGTGCGGCTGCCTTTATGTGTCATCTTAAACAATATCCGCAGTCTTCATAACGTCGGGGCGGTCTTCCGCACCTGCGACGGGGCAGGCGTGGAGAAATTGTGGCTGTGCGGGATAACCGGTTATCCGCCCCATGCCCAGATTGCCAAGACAGCCTTGGGCGCCGAGCGCCGCGTCCCCTGGGAATACCATAAGGATATCCTTTCGGTCATAAAGGACTTGAAAGAGAGGCACTATCAGATTGTCCTCTTGGAGCAGACGACAGAGAGCATCCCTTATGATGAATTCAAACCTCAGTTTCCTGTCTGCCTTGTCATCGGCAATGAAATCGAAGGCATTTCCACCCCCGTTGTCCCTTGCGGCGATGCCACCATTGATATTGAGATGGCAGGGATAAAAAATTCCCTGAACGTGGCGGTTGCCTTTGGTATCGTGGCCTACCATATCCGGTCATGCCTTAAAAGAGAAGTTTTCCCCCTATGATTACCGTTCAGAACGTCTTTAAATATTTCGGCAGGATTCCGGCCCTGAAAGATATCAGCTTTGAGATCGGCAGAGGAGAGATCGTCGGCTTTCTGGGCAAAAATGCCGCCGGCAAGACGACGTTAATGCGGATTCTGACCTCGTATCTTCCGGCTACCTCCGGCAGGGTGTTTGTCGGCGGGAAGGATGTTGATAAAAATTCATTGGCTATCCGAAGATATATCGGTTATCTCCCGGAGACGCCGCCGCTTTATCCGAATATGACGGTCCGGGAGTATCTAAAATTTGCCGCTCAGCTCAAGGATGTCCCTGTAAAGCACATGCGCTCGCGCATTGACCGCGTTTTAGACGACTGCCGTCTTTTGTATGTTCAGAACAAGCCCATTGCCCATCTCTCCAAAGGATATAAACAAAGAATCGGCATTGCCCAGGCCATCATCAATGAGCCGGAGCTTTTGATCCTGGATGAACCCACCAGCGGCTTAGACCCCGTCCAGATTCAGCAGGTGCGCCGTCTCATCAAGGATATCGAATCCAAACGCACGGTTCTTGTCAGCACCCATATCCTCTCCGAGATCGAGCATCTCGCGCAGCGAGTCTTAATTATCAACCGGGGAGAGATCATCAAAGATGAATCGCTGAAAGGGCTTTTGGCGCAAGGGGGGGCGCCTCCTAAAATCCGTGTGCGGTTTAAAGGCGAAAGGGATAGGGTTGCGCGAATGATGACAAGCTTGAGTTTTTCAGGACAGGCGCCTATCTCCTGCGACGGGGAGACCCATGTCCTGGAGATGGAAATGGGGGAGGGAGTAACGCCCAACGACCTCATTTCTCCTCTCTTGGCCGCAGGCATTCAAGTCCTGGAGGTCAAGGAGCATCCATTGAGCCTGGAGGATGTTTTCTTAAGATTGAATCCTCCGCAGCCCGAGCGAGCCGATGAATAAGATTCTCACCCTCGCCCAAAAAGAATTGACCGGTTATTTCAAGTCGCCGGTCGCCTATATCATCCTGATTGTGACCCTTTCGATATTTCATATCTTTTTTTATATGATTATCGAAGAAAACAGGGAGGCGACCTTGCGGGATGTCTTCTTGGTGATGGAGTTTATGTTCGTCTTTCTGGTGCCGCTTCTTACCATGCGTATTTTTGCCGAGGAGAAATCGGGCGGCACCATGGAATTTCTGATGACGACCCCCACATCCCCGACGGCCATTGTGCTGGGAAAATATCTGGGGAGCCTGATTTTTTTCAGCCTCATTCTTTTGATGACGGGCGTTTATTATGCCCTCATCGAGTGCTTCGGCCGGCCGGACCGCGTGGCCGCCTTGACGGGATTTCTAGGTGTATGGCTGGAGGGGGCATTATTCGTTGCCGTCGGCATCCTCGCCTCCTCTTGGACGCGCAGCCAGGTGGTGGCGGCCCTCAGTTCCTATCTCATCTTGTTTATGCTGTATTTCTCGGCGAGCTTCATCAAGTATGTCGGCGGACCCTTACAGCCCGTTATTCATTATGTCTCCACAAGCAACCATGCGGCCAACTTTAGCGTCGGCCTCATCACGATATCCGATTTTGTTTATTATGTAAGCGGCATCCTCTTTTGCCTTATCCTGACAAGGGCAGGTATAGATAATCGTTTATGGAGATAACAAGGTCATCCGCAAAATATAGAAATGCCCCTTGGCTTTTTGCCGTCGGCATCCTTGACCTCTTGTATGGGTTAAGCCTTTCTTACATCAGGGTTCATGTCGGCAACACCGAGGCGTTGGTCTCTCTTGCCGGGCTTATCTGTATCCTGACAGCGTTTTGGGCTTTAAGGAGCCATAAAGAAGCCGCGGTCAAGACGCCGCGTTTTTTGCGATACGCCGTGTTGTTGTCGGCGCTCGCCGGTTTAGGGGGCGTTACGGTGGCGGTCAATTACCTGGCTTTTCGCTATGACAGGCGCTGGGATCTGACAAAGGCCAGGCAGCATACCCTTAGCGGGGCGACGGCCCGTTTTTTAAAGTCGTTAAAAAACAATGTCGAATTCACCGCCTTTTATGTCGGCCTGCCGCCTAAATATTTGGAAGATTTATTTAAGGAGTATGAGCGCCTCTCCGGCGGGAAAATCAAGACCTCCATTGTCGACCCCCTCGTTGAGATCGGCTATGCGGCCCAGTTCGGAAATGTCATAAGCGGCAAGGAAAAGAAGGTTATCGTCCAGGCCTCCGGCGGCAGGAAAGACGTGGATTTTACCGACGCCCCCTTAACGGAAGAGCAGGTGACCAACGCCCTTATGCGCGTGACGAGGGAAACACGGCGCGTTTATTTCCTGGCGGGGCATGGGGAATATAACATAACAAGTAAGGAAGATAAGGGGTTAAAGACTCTGACGCAGTTATTGGCCAAAAACAATATGGAAAGCAGCAGCGTGTTTTTGGCGGCGGACGGACGGATTCCGGAGGACTGCGACGTCCTTGTTATTGCCGGCCCCCGTGAGCCGCTTGCGGCGGACGAAGAACAGATTGTCC